>ENA-UOOM01000277-UOOM01000277.1-fermentation-metagenome-genome-assembly--contig:-NODE-277-length-63925-cov-4.293910_pt1 | contig 63925 bp, 85 predicted proteins | sample MGYA00245781_ERZ724031 | MGnify/ENA primary metagenome ERZ724031 (study PRJEB28704, sample SAMN03018317) | fermentation metagenome | biome: anthropogenic terrestrial biome; feature: soil; material...
ATTCGAACTCGCGACCCTCGCCTTGGCAAGGCGATGCTCTACCACTGAGCCACTTTCGCATAGATACTGTGATAGATATTATACACTTATTATTATTTTTTTCAAGCTCTGTTTAAGATTTTTGCCATTGCTGCTATCTCTTCCAGTGCCTTTGTGTCCTCCCTGCTGCTGAGTGTATCGGTTCCCAGTGACATGGCGCTTGCTAATAGGTCTGCACCGACTTCTTTAAGAATCAATCGTGCCACGGCTACTGCATGCTTGGTCCCGCCATCCCCGCCACCTGTCAAAATCAGCGCACCTTTCTTGGGCACAACAAACGGCTCAATGTTTCGAAATTTTCTCGCGGCGTAATAGCGTTGAAAGCGACTTGCCACACAGAGCAGCGGTGCGCTCAAACCCATAAACTGCATCGGCGAAGCGAGAACAATATGATCGCTTTCTTCAATATCCTTATAAATCTCCTGCATCGCATCATCAATGCTGCAACCGTCATTTTTCCAGCAATAGCGGCAGTCAATGCAGGCAGAGGCGGCGCTGTCATAGGCAAATACGATTTTGCTTTCTCCATCCAGTTTACGAACCAACTCTTCCACCAGATAAGACGTATTTCCCATCTTTCGCGGCGAGCCGTTTAATATCCATGTTTTCATCTGCATTTCTCTCTTTTAAATAATTTCATCAGCAAAAACAAACGTTTTCAACATCAAAATTGTGGTATGATAATTATAGTACTACACTTCAACGGTTGCAACTATTCCCGCATAAAACAAAAATTTTGTTTTACATTTATTTTACACAGACCTTACACTGCATGATATTTGCTGCACATCTTATGGTTTATAATATACGAATAAGAAAAAAGAGAGGGCATCGATGACTTACGCCGTAATAGATATCGGGTCAAACACCATTCGCACCAGCGTTTATGCCGTAACCGGCATGGCCTTTCAGCCGCTGTTCAGCGAAAAAATTATCGCAGGACTTGCCAACTACATTCAAAACGAAGCATTAAATGAGGAAGGAATTTATCGCCTTTGTGATGCTTTGGATCAGTTTCAAAAAATGCTGCAGCGTGTCGGCGTTTCTTCTATTGGTGTTTTTGCCACGGCTTCTTTACGCAATATCAAAAACACCCACGCCGTTTTGCACACCGTCGAGGAACAAACGGGCTTTGTTATCGACATCCTTGACGGCGAAGACGAAGCCATGCTCGACTACTACGGCATGCTGCATAATCTCAAAGCCTCCCAGGGAGTGCTCTTTGACATTGGCGGAGCCAGTACCGAAATTGTGGCTTTTGATGATGACATGCCCTACCTTGCAAAAAGCGTACCCATTGGCTCGTTAAATTTATACACCAAATATGTAGCCGATTTTCTGCCTTCAAAGCAAGAACAAAAATCCATTGACAAGCATATTCGTCATGAGCTGAAAAGCATTCGCTTTAATGCCATTCCCAACACCCAAAACATCATCGGCGTCGGCGGCACCACCCGTGCCGTGCTCAAGCTTGTCAATGCACTCGCTGCCCTACCTCGCGACAACTGCACCATCCACGCAGATCAGCTTTTTTTGCTTCGAGATACCCTCAGCGACAACAATCAAACGGCACGCAAACTCATATTGCGCAATTGCCCGGATCGGATTCATACGCTTATTCCCGGTCTTTTTATCATTATGCAACTGATGGATAACCTGCAGGCAAACAGAATCACCATCAGCAAATACGGCGTCAGGGAGGGCTATTTATGGCAGAGAATGCTAAACCGTTAACCCCGCGAGATATCAGTTACACCCAACACCGCGAACTCAGCTGGCTGCGATTTAACCAGCGTGTTTTGGAAGAAGCCGTTGATGAGAGCGTTCCTCTTTTAGAGCGTCTGAAATTTATTTCTATTTTTTCGAGTAATTTGGACGAATTTTTTATGGTGCGCGTTGGCAGCCTCTTTGATTTATCCACAATGACACCCAATGCCATTGACAACAAAACCGGACAAACCCCCTCTCAGCAGCTGGACGCTGTGTTTGAGGTGATTCCCCCGCTCATTGCATTGCGCGATCAAATCTATCATCTCGTCAGCAGCGCCCTGCGCGATGTGGGCATTTTTGATTTGCAGATGGACGAATTGACAAAGCAAGAATTGAAGTTTGTGGAAAAGTATTATCAAAATTTTATTCAACCCATCCTCTCCCCGCAAATTATTAATGCTTTGCACCCATTTCCGCATCTACCGAACAAAATGCTGCATATTGCCGCACTGCTTCATGATGAAAACAACAACCCCTCACTGGGTCTCATTCCTGTCCCGGCTTCTTTGCCTCCCTATATTCACCCCCTCGACCAGCCTGATAAAATCGTTCGCATCGAAACTATTTTACTCGCCCATGTGTCTGATTTATTCGGCATTTATACACCGCAAAGCAGCAACGTCATAGCCGTCACGCGAAATGCCGATATCAGTTTTGATGAAGAAAAATTCGACGATGACGAGGAATTGGACTATAAAAACCATATGTCAAAGCTTTTAAAAAAACGCGGTCGCCTTGCCCCTGTGCGCTTGGAAATGCAGGGCGAAAACCGTGCATTGTCTCAAATTTTATCTCAACGGCTCGATTTAGAAGAAAAACAGGTGTTTTACAGCACTTGCCCACTTACAATGAAATATGTTTTTTCGCTGTATTCCGAGATTTCTCCGCACCTGCTTTGGAATCTTGTCTACCCTGCCTATACGCCAAAATATCCCTCTTACTTAAATCCCGCACTCTCCACGACCAATCAAATTGTGCAGGGAGATATTTTCTTAAATTATCCATACGACTCTATGGAGCCTTTTTTGCAGCTCCTCAAAGAATCTGCCGCAAACCCTGATGTTTTGTCGATTAAGATCACCATCTATCGTCTGGCGTCCAACTCCATCGTTGCGCAGCAACTGTGTATTGCCGCCGAAAACGGCAAAGACGTCACCGTTCTCATTGAGCTGCGCGCGCGGTTCGACGAAGCACACAACATTTCCTGGGCTGAGCGCATGGAGCAAGCAGGCTGCCGTGTCATTTATGGCATGGGCGGTTTTAAGTGCCATTCCAAGCTGTGCTTAATTACGCGTAAAGAAAAAGGACAGCTTAAATATATTACGCAAATCGGCACAGGCAATTATAACGAAAAAACATCCGAACTCTACTCGGATTTCAGTTTGATGACTGCCAACGAGGCCATCAGCAAAGACGCCATTGCATTTTTTCAAAATATGCTCATCGGCAACCTAAACGGCAGCTATGAACATCTGTTGGTTTCCCCTGTTTCCATGAAAGCTTCTCTCCTTCGTTTTATGGACGAAGAAATCAGTAAAGGGCCCGAGGGGCGCATTATTATCAAAGCCAATTCTCTCACAGAGCGAAGTGTCATTGATAAATTGGCGCAAGCCTCGCAAGCCGGAGTAAAAATCGATCTTATTTTGCGCAGTATTTGCTGTATTCGCCCGGGCATTGCGGGCAAAACCGACAACATCGCCGTTACAAGCATTGTCGGCAGATTTTTGGAACACGCTCGCGTCTATTGTTTTGGCACCGGCGAAGATGTGAAGTTGTATATTTCTTCGGCGGATATGATGACGCGCAACATCACAAGACGCGTTGAGGTGGCATGCCCGATTCTCAACCCCGCCATCAAAGAATGGTTACTTTCTTTTTTAAACCTGCAGCTCAGCGACACCGCGAAAGCGCGAAAATTGCTGCCTAATGGCACATACATTAAAAAACAAAGTGCACCTGAGCTCACCTCGCTCGACAGTCAACAATGGCTGATGGATCACCGCCCTGCCTTTGGATTCTCAAAATCTGCTGCACAGCAGCCGCTTTCTCTTTGGCAGCGCCTGAAACGCTTTTTTTCATCCGACGACTCATGATTCGTTTGTATGCATAAAAAAACGCCCAACCGGGCGTTTTTTTTGTGAGCTACGCTATTGCTTTTCCGCTTGGATTTTTTGATTCGCTTTTTTGATTTTATTTCTGAGAACAAAATACATACACAACCAAATGACAAAATAGAGCGCGGCAAAAACACCGAAATAACTCAACAGGCTAAGCGGTGTACCCGCAACCCACTTGGCGAGATACGCCACGGGTAAAATCGTTACCGAAACCAGGATAAAATGCACAATCGTTTGTTTCATGATATTCCAATGCTCAATTTCCCATATAAGAGAGCCGGCAGCTATCACAGCTCCTAAAACGCCGGTTAAACCATACTGCAACCATACCGCATTTATCTGGCTGCCCGCCTGCTCTGCAAGCGCAGGTACCACAGGCGAATAAAAACCGTTTGCAAAGATGCTCGAAATAACCATCGTAATAGTATAGCCGATAAATACCCCCAAGGGAAATCCCAGCAGCGCACGCAGCGCGATTTGTTTTTTCATCTCTCTCACCTCAAATTCCTAAAATTTTCTTCAGCGCAGATATATATCTGCGCGAAACATAGGTAATGATATTTCCTTCCATTTCTACGCAAATTGTTCCGCTGAAGCTTAAATCAAAGCGCTTCACTTTTTTCAGATTGATGATTTCCGACTTGGATATTCTTACAAACACGTTTTTATCCAATCTTTCTTCCAGCTCATAGAGCCTGAGTTTTACCGTGTATTCTCCCTCAGACGTCTGCACAAACACCCTTTGTTCCGATGCAAACACCCGTAAAATGTCCTCTTGTTCGATGAGTACCAGTGTATCGTCTATGTATCCCGCAACGGCCCGCATGGGCACATCAGCAATTTTTCTCATGATTTCATTGACTTCTTCGGTGATTTGGGCTGTCAAAATCATGATTTTCATTTCTTTATAGTTTTCATCAATCTTAATTTCGATGTCCATCTTTTTCCCCTTTGCACTTTCTGTCTGTACTATACAAAATCCGCAAAAAAATATCCACCGCTTTTACATAAGCGGTCAAAAACTACCTGCAAACGGTCGATTTGCGCATGGATTTGATTCGGAAATAAAAAAACCGCCATAGGCGGTTTTTGCTTTTTCAACCAAATCTTTCGCTTCCGAGATAAAAGATCGTCAGCAGACCCGGACCGCAATGTGCGCCGATAACCGTGCCCAAGCCCGTGATGGTCACACTTTCTACACCGTCAAATGTTTCGAGAATTTTATCGCGCATAAACTGTGCATCCTCTAAACAGTCCGCATGACGGATAAACACATCCTTGCCCGCAGGTTCCGAAAAATCTTTTTTCATATGCTCCAAAATGGCCAACAACGACGATTTTCGGCCTCGAATTTTTTCGGCAACCACGAGCTTGCCTTCGTTGGAAGTATACATCACCGGCTTCACCGAAAGCAATCCGCCCACCAACGCAGCCGCATTGGACACACGCCCACCGCGTTTGAGATAGTTTAAATCGTCCACGGTAAACCGGTGCATTTCAGGCGGATTGGGAATTTTGTTGGACAATATGGTTTCATCAAAACTTTTGCCTGCATCTCGCAGTTTTACCATATTGTCCAACAAAATACCCAATCCGCCTGAAATGCACCTGGTATCCATCATATAAAACCGTTGAAGCGGGTATTCTTCTTTAATCTGCTTTTCGGCTTCCAGTGCATTGACGTAAGATTTGGTAATCTCACGAGACATATCCAGAAAAATAACGTCTTTACCTTTTTCCATCAATTGTTTAAAAAACGTGTAGTATGTATAGGTATTAATCATAGAGGTGGTAACAATTTCGCCTTGCCGCATGCGCTCATAAAGCTGCTGTTTGGTTTCTTCTTTGCAGTCATCTTCATAAACCACATCATCTATCATATACGTATAGCTGATAAAAGGTATTTCATTTTCCTGTAAATATTCCGCCGACATATCGGCAGTGGATGCAGTAGCAATAATAAATTCCGACATTTTATTATCCCTCTTTTTCTATAATTCCAATCACCGCATTATCATAACCCCATTCGGTTTTTATTTCAAGCGGCTCTTCTGTTATTTTAAAATATCAATCTTTAGTTTTTATTAAGCATTAAAATAATTTTAAAATTCTTCTCTTTTCCAATAACCAAAAACAACGCTTCAATGGCACATACATTTCACTGTACAGGCAATGCTCTCCGCATGCACATTGAAAACCCCCTCAAGTGACCCTTGTGCCGCCTTTATTCAAGAACACCGTCATCATACTGTGTAATTTTGTATCACGCTATCCGAAAACATTCGTATAAGAATAAAGAGATTATGAAGATACTCTGCAGGGTATGTCTGCAATAAACGCTGACGCGATTCTCAATGAACCTATGAAATGAGAGCGTCCGCAATGACTGTTGCACTCTTCCCATAAAATCTTCCTATTCATGCCCTGTCTTGAGCGGGCAAGTCATCTTTTATGCCTTGCCATAACTGCAAGGGCAAGGCCATTCATTCCAGCGGCCAGGCCCGTCATGACAATGGCGGCGAACAAAAAACCTCCTGCTGTATCCGCAAGTGCCGACCAATCGCCGACAGCAATTAAAAAATTTCGATAAAACATAACCAACAATAACGATATCAGGGCACACACAAAGCTGCCGAACACACAATAAATGCCCTGGGTGGTTTTTTTCTTGGCAAGCAGAAAAATTGCCGAAATCGATAATCCCCATGCCAATAAACCTAAGACGATACTCACCACATTCATACACGCATTCATCTATCATCCTCCCATTTGTTGAGCGGTGTAAAACTTTTCTCCTGAAAATCTGATTTATCGTACTGTTAATTTTCATAAAATGCACCAAAAAAAGCTGACAAATTTCATGAAATATGTCAACTTCATTTGGTGCGAGTGGCGATACAGGACTTTTTTAGAAAACGATAAAATCAATGTTTACAGGCACCAGATAGGCAGTGAATTCCTCAAATGACCCTAATTTACAGATAGTAACGCCGTAGTTTTGAAAATCCTAGAATTTAAGTATTTTCCAAAATCCGGTCTTATTTAAATATTCACGCAAAATATAGCCTTTATCTTTCAAATATGTTGCCAAATAAGGCAAATATATCGCCAATTATATTGACACCAATAATGTCTTTAATTCGAAATACTCTTACATAATTTAACCTATATACCCAAGAAAAAACTTGCGACTTCAAAATACACCAGCAAAACAAAAGTATCAACTATTGTGGTAATAAGCGGCCCCGCCATTATTGTAGGGTCTATTTTTATTTTGTCAGCAATTAAAGGCAGTATACCTCCTATGACTTTTGAAAGCACAACGGTTAGAAGCAATGTAATAGATACAGTCAGGTTTACCTGCATACTCACGCCATCTAAAATAAACATTCTAAACATATTGACAATGACGAGTGCCAATCCCGCAATTATCCCAATTTTAAATTCTTTAAAAATTACCTTGAATGACTCCCTATAATTTACCTCACCCGAATAAAGAGCGGTTATGATTGTAGTTGACGACTGAGTGCCGGCATTACCTCCGGAATCCATCAGCATAGGTATATAGGCTGTCAAAATAACACTGGTCGCTAAAACCGCTTCATATCTCTGAATGATGAAACCCGTTAAAGTTGCAGTCAGCAGGCAAATGATCAGCCAGGTCGTCCTATCTTTCGCTATTTGAAAACTGGATTTTTCCCAATATAAATCATGAGAAGATTCGGTAATACCGTGAATATGAGCCAAATCCTCTTCATGTTCTTCATGCATGATGTCTATCGCCCATTCGGTGGGAACAAGTCCGATCAACCTTCCTTCCGAATCGGTAACCGGAATTTCAGACAAATCGTATTTATACGCTATTTTAGCTACGACCTCCCGGTCATCGCTTGCATATACACTTGCCGTAATCGGATATGAAATTTTTTTGATATCTTTATCCTTGTTTCTAAGAAGATCTGCCAAATAAACATATCCCGTAAGAATGAGCGATTCATCCGTTATCCAAATCTGTTCCAATCTATTGGCATCCAGGTCAGAGTCTAAAACTTTTTGTATAGCAACAGACGGCTCAATATTATTTTTAACAGAAAGGAAATTGACCGACATAATAGAGCCTACGCTCTCATCAGGATAACCTAATAGCTCGTTGATGATAGGGCGTCTTTCCTCATCAATAAAATGATTCATCAGCTTTCTCACCATATTTGCGGGGAGTTCCTGAAGCGTATCGACTAATTCATCTTCATCGAGTTCCTTAATCAGAATCATTATTTTTTCATCGGACAAGGACTCAATAATTTGAATTTTGTTTTTTTGGGGTAAAAGTGCAAATCCATCAGCCAATAAGTCCTTATCTAAAAGTTTTATACAAATAGCCAGCTCAGATTCCGACAGCTTTATAAGTTCTTCAGCTAAATCTACAGGGTTCAGATTATTAATTTTTTCCTGTAGCACTTGCAGTGCTTTTGCATCATATCTCGTTTTCATTTTTACATACCTCCTCATCAAAAACTGGGCATAAAAATACCGCTCAGCTAACTTTTAGTCTAAGCGGTAATTTAAGCATATAAAAATGAACTTACCGATCCAAATGCATATTGCATGGATTTTGCAAGCTTAAAATTTTGCTCAGATTATCGCAAAGACTATTACTTACATAATTCCTACCACTAGGGTCTCCCGAATCCATGCAATTCACCTCCTAAATTCTTAAAACTTATAACAACTATTATATTGTATCACTTAAAAATGAATAGCTCAAATTTTGTGTCTCTTTATTACGTGGTTCAGAGTCTTGTTGATATCTGTTAATTATTATGACGTCCGCTATCATACATAGCACCGGGTAAGTTCCGGTGTATTTTGTCTTCGTCTTACATCATAATTTAGTCATATGAAGGGATATAGCTATGTATATAGAGTGTAAGATAGAAAGTAACCGTTTCGGTACAAAACAAAATGTTGATAACGGCGCTGCGGTGCTTACGCACCTCCTGCAGCGCCTGAGAGAATGACATTGCCCCAAAGGCAGAACATATACGCCTTTGGGGCTTAAATGAAAGAGACCCTTTCTCGGCTCACAAGCTAAGGCTTGTGGACTCGAGAAAGAGTCCTTTTCATTTGCTTTTCTTCATTTGGTGCGGATGACAGGAGTTGAACCTGCACGTCGTAGACACCAGATCCTAAGTCTGGCGCGTCTGCCAATTCCGCCACATCCGCATATATTGCCTGAAAAGGCTTTATCATAGTAGCAAAAGAACTGTTTTTTGTCAACAAAATTCCATGGCTAAAAGCTCCATATACGTCGGTCAAGCTGAGCATTTTCGCCTGCCATTTTTGCACCGATAATAAAAGCAACCAATAAAATACCATGAACGGCAAGTGCTTGATAATTTTTTATGATAATCAACAAAGGCGTATCGGCCAACACAAAAAAGCACAGCCACAAAAACGCCCATCGCCGCTGCTTATAAGCGAAAATTGCCAAAAATACCAAAACAGCCAACAACACAAAAAACAATGCAATCAACATAATACCCACACCCATCTCTTCATTGGCAACGGCACGAAACCCATAGCTGTATAAAAGGTCAGGGATAATCACCCGCGCAAAAGCAAAATCGCGTGCCAATTTTAAGGTTGTCGAAAGCGCATTATAGGCCGTCATGGCAACAAGCACAAAGCCCGCCAAAGAAGCCAATGTAATATTTCTCGTATATTGCTTTTTCAATCTTTGATAATCGATACTACTCAGCATGGATGTTTTTCCTTTGCATATAGTTTTCTATCTCGTCCGCTTGTTTTATGATCTCTTTTGTCAATACCTCGCAGCCGTCTTTTGTTACCAACACGTCATCTTCAATGCGAATGCCGATACCCAGTTGTTTTATGTACAAGCCCGGTTCAATGGTAATAATCATCCCTGCCGCCAGGGCTATGGTTTTATCCAGAGAATCATGGGCATCCAACCCCAGACTGTGGCCGATGGTATGGTAATAATAATTGCGCAACTCATCCTTTGATGTTAAAATTTCCAAATCTTTTAGACCGTTATAAAACACTTCCTGAGCACACTGCTCAATTTCGGCAAAGCTAACACCTTCTTTGACGCAGGCAATGGCGCGTTCATTTGCCGTTAGAACAATATCGTATATTTTTCGTTGCATGTTCGTAAATTTGCCCCCGGCAGGAAACGTTCGTGTGACATCTGCACAATAATAATCCTTTGCCGCCCCAACGTCCGCAAGCACCAGCGCATCTTTTTCTATGATGCTGTCGTTGCTGTCATAATGCAGCACCAGGCCGTTGGCGCCCGAGGCAATGATCGGCGAAAAGGACATGGTTGCATCGGCTTTGATAACTTCGTATGTAAATGCCGCCTCCAACTCTTTTTCGCTGATACCCTCGCGGCTGACACGCATCATATGCTTTATGCCCTTATTGGTCACTTCTGCCGCTTGGCGAATCAACGCCACTTCATCCTCTTGCTTCACAGCCCGCAAAGGCATCATCATCTCACCGATGTGTTTTATTTGCAGATAAGGATATTTTTGCGACAATTCCTCGCTCATTTTTCCCTGTGGCGAGGTATATGCTTTCCATGTCGTTGCACGCGGTGTGTTGATCCAAAGCGTTTTATGCTGATTTTTTGCCATCGCCGAAGCAAAATGATGGTGAAATTGATCCAAATAAGCAATGTTTTCAATGCCGGACATGGCCGTCAATTCTTCTTTTGTATAGCGGTACCCTGTCCATTTTTCTTCCAATTCATCTTTTCTGTATACAAAAAGTGTTTCTTTTACTTCTTTTTCTGTTTTCTCGACAAAATAGATAAAATCCGGCAGTTTTAATCCTGTCAAATAAAAAAAATCTCTATCTGCTTCAAAAGCAAAATGCATATCCGCACTGGAAGCATACAGGGTATTGGCGTGCACCAGCGCAACACTGTTGTTTTCTATTTTTTCTTGAAATTTTTGTCTGTTTCGTTTTAAAAAATCAATTTTCACTTGTTTACTCCCAATAGTTAAAGTGTGTCAACTTTCCGTTCATCACATCATCAATGTCGATTACTTTTAAAATTTCTCCGTCGTCTTTGTTGCACTCGGCAATCAATATACTCGCATTAGACATAATCGGACCTCTGTGCTCCTGCAATTCTTTGCCGACAATCGCAGCGGAAAGCGCCCAAATGGTCCCACCATGGGTTGTAAACAGGCAGGTGCCTTCTTGGCCGCGCATTTCATCGATATAGCGCTTTCGGTCAGCATAAAACTCCAACCACATCTCGCCGTTGGGGTATCTGAAATCAAAAATGTTTTTTTTATATTCTTCCAGATCCACATTCAGTTTTTCAAATTCGTCAAAAGCCACACCTTCCATATCGCCAAAATTAATTTCGCCCAACCAGGGCATAATGTGCACATCTTGCTGCAGCTTTTTTCCCACTTCTTCTCCGATGTATTTTGACCTTAATATGGGGCTGGCATAAATGGCATCATACTCTGCCGTGCTCAAAAAATCAATCAGCGCTTGCGCCTGTTTGTGCCCGTGCTCCGTATAGGGTGAGTTTGTAACACCCACCAGTCTGTTTTCAAAATTGGCAACTGTTTGCGGGTGTCGTACCAAGATAAATCGCATCGCATTGCTCCTATCAAATTTGTTCCATTATAGCACTTATTTCAAATTTTTAAAAGAAGTGTTATAATATGCTTTGACTTATAAGGAGGAATCAAAATGGACTATGCCTCAGCGCTTGACTACATTCATTCACGCAACAAATTCGGAATCAAATTGGGCCTTGACAACATCTCTGCACTGCTTGCCAGCATGGGTTGTTTGCAAGACGACCTCAGGTTTATTCATATTGCCGGCACCAACGGCAAAGGCTCCACCTCCAGCATGCTTTCCCATGCGCTTTGTGCCTGCGGTTACAAAACAGGTCTTTTTATTTCTCCCTATGTGGTCTGCTTCAACGAACGTATACAAATCAACAACGAATATATTCCCGATGCGCGTCTGGCAGAAATCACACACAGCCTCAGCAAGCAAATCGAATTTAATACACAACAAGGCATTGCGCCACCCTCGGAGTTTGAGCTGATTACGGCCATTGCCATACAATATTTTTACGAAGAAGGCGCAGATGTCATCGTATGGGAAACCGGCATGGGCGGCAGACTTGATGCCACCAATGTCATCAGCACGAATTTGCTGAGCATTATCACCTCCATCAGCCACGACCATAAGGAGCATTTGGGTCATGATCTGGCGCAAATCGCCTATGAAAAAGCTTGCATTATCAAGCCCGAAAGGCCTTGTGTGCTCATGCACCAGTCTGCCCTGGTCGAAAATGTCATCTGCAAAAAAGCCCTGGAACTCAATTCGGAGGTCTACATTGCTGATGAAGAGGATTTGCGCTTAATTGAGTCTTCCTACACCTATCAAAGCGTTCTCTACGATCAAAAACATCTCATTCGTCTTCCCCTTGCCGGGCAATATCAGCTGCGCAATTTGGCTTGTGTCATGAAAGCGCTGGAGCTTTTGCACGCTCAAGGCATCTATATCCAATTCAAAGTTGCCATCGAGGGCATCGAAAAAATGCAATTCCCCGGCCGTTTCGAGATATTATACCGCAATCCATTGGTGATAATTGATGCGGCACACAACGAAGAAGGTGTGCAAATGCTCAACGAAAATATCCGCTCTTTCTTTGAAGGCGTTGATGTGACTCTCTTTGTCGGCAAGCTTCGCGACAAGGATTTTTCCGACTCCTTTGCGGAACTGTTGCAAAACAAACAAACAATCTATACGTTAACACCTCCCAACGAACGCGCCATGAGCGCAGAAGAGTTAACGCAGTTTATCTCGGAGCATTATCATATTGCAACTACACCGATTGCCGTCGACTCTATTTGCCAATACATTGCTAACAACCCGAAAAACAAAACCGTTTATATCATAGCGGGCTCCATCTATCTCATCAGTTCTGTTCGGGCATCTCTTTTGTCAGAGAAGTGCGCCCGCAGCATGCCTAAAGGCACTCTAACGAGGTGATCGATTGAAATTAAAATCAGCAAACAAACTGTCTCGCTACCTTTCAAGTCTATCGGCTCAACAAAAGCGTCTTGCCCTTGTCAGCACGCTTTTGCTTTTGCTGGTGCTTGCATTGATCCCTTTCGGCGTTGAGCAACTGCAACTGAAAAACACGCCCATCAAGCACATTATCAGCTTAGAGTATGTTGAATACGAAGGTGAGCCCTTTAACAGCATCATCCTTGCACGGCGCTACAGCGAAGATGCCGCTTTGTTGTCCGAATTTGAAACCGCGCTGCATCAAAGTCGTGTGCGCCCCTATGACAAACAAAACAATGTCCGTGAAATATTAATTATCAGAACCGAAGATAAAACAATTTATGCCTACATTCAAAACAATCTCTTGGGACTCAATTATGGGCAAGTCAAACTGCATTTTTCCCAATTGACCCATTTTTTACAGCGACTGCCCGCCACGGAGCTGACCACAAAGCAAAAATAGTTGTAATATCATTGAAATTATGGTATATTACTGTGATAATGCGATACAACAAAAAGGAGAAAGCCCATGTCTTTTAAGGTCGAAAAAATTGAAAACGGAACAGCAACCATAAAAATCGAAGTCTCTCCGGAAGATTTCGAAAAAGCAATCGCAAAGGCGTTTGCAAAAAACAGAGACAAATTTAAAATCGACGGATTTCGCAAAGGAAAGGTGCCGCGCCAGATGATCGAAGCCAAATACGGCAAAGGGGTCTTTTATGAAGATGCCATGGACGAAGCGTTTCCCGAAGAATACCTCAATATTTTGGAAAGCGGAGAAGTCAAAGTCGCTTCTCGCCCTTATATGAAAAGCATCGACGAGGTTGGCAGTGACACCGGACTGAAAATAACGATTGAAGTGGCGTTGTTGCCTGAAGTGGAATTGGCCGAATACGAAACCGTTAGTGTCAATGCACTCAAATACACGCCAAAAGAAAAAGACGTTAAAGAAGAGCTCGAAAAGATGCAGCAACAAAATGCGCGTCTGCTCTCTTCCGATAAAGCAGCGAAAAAAGGCGACACGGTCGTCATAGATTTTGAAGGGTTTGTTGATGACGTGGCCTTTGAAGGCGGCAAAGCCGATAACTACGCATTAGAACTTGGCAGCAAATCTTTTATCGATACCTTTGAAGATCAACTCATCGGCAAAAAAGCCGATGAAGCCGTTGATGTCAAAGTAACGTTCCCCGAAAATTATCAAAGCACCGATTTATCGGGAAAAGAAGCTTTGTTCAAAGTATTGATTCGCGAAGTAAAAGTCAAGGAACTGCCGAAAATTGACGATGAATTTGCACAGGAAGTCAGCGAATTCGACACTTTGGATGAACTGAAAAAAGATTTGAAAGCCAAAATCAAAACAAAAAAAGAACAGGAACTGCGTCAAACAGCACAAAACCTGGTAGTGGAAAGTGTCATTGATAAGGCAAATGTTGTCATTTCCGACTTAATGGTAAACGAGCGTGCCGAAGCTTACAAAAACGATTTGGCAAAACAGCTTCAATCCAACGGAATCGATCCTGATTTATATTTTGGAGACGGTACTTCCGAAGAAACCAAAGACATCTTCGAAAAAATCAAACAGGATGCCTATGACCGAATCAAAGGCGAAGCCGTCGTAGAAAAAATGTTGGAAAAAGAAAACATTACCGTCAGCGATGAAGAATTTGAAAACCAAATTCAAAAATACGCCGAACTCTACAAAGTAGACGCGGAAGAATTCAAAAAACGCATTGTCCCCGAAAGACTGGAGGCCATTCGCGAAGAGGCGAAGACCGCAAAGCTTTTAGACAAATTAATGGACTATGTAAAAGTCGAAAAACCGGCAGCCGCTAAAAAAGAAAGCGCCGCCGAAACCAAAGAAAAATCCGACGAGGAAAACACGAAATAAATAAGCCTCGTCACAAGAGGTGAACACATGAATATGAATTTAGTACCTATGGTCGTTGAACAAACGGGACGCGGCGAGCGATCCTATGATATTTTTTCACGCCTTCTCAAAGAGAGAATCATCTTTTTAACAGGCGAAGTCAACGACACCAGCGCCAGTTTGATAGTAGCTCAACTGTTGTTTTTGGAGGCGGAGGATGCTTCCAAAGATATTAACTTGTATATCAACAGCCCCGGAGGCTCCATTTCTGCGGGATTTGCTATCTTTGACACCATGAACTATGTCAAATGCGATATTTCAACCAACTGCATTGGTCTTGCCGCATCCATGGGCGCATTCTTGCTCAGTGCAGGCACAAAAGGCAAAAGATATGCCCTGCCCAATGCGGAAATTATGATTCATCAGCCCCTTGGCGGAGCACAAGGGCAAAGCACCGACGTACAAATCTATGCGCATCGGTTGTTGCGCATGCGTCAAAAATTAAATGAAATTTTAAGCGAAAAAACAGGACAGGATATCGAAATTATCAGCCGTGATACCGAGCGCGACAATTTTATGAGTGCACAGCAAGCATTGGAATACGGCTTGATCGACAAAATCCTGACGCACCGATAAGCCACAGCCGGGAAAGGAATCAAAATGAAAGATATTTGCAGTTTCTGCGGCAATCAACAAACCGAGGAAATTGATATCATCTCCAGCGGCAAAGCTTCTATTTGTTCGGAGTGTATCTTAAAATCCACTGAGATATTGCTTCATGAACGCAATGCGGCTTTTATACGCGGACTGAGCAATCTGAAATCCAGACGTACTTTTATTGATGAAGCAGATAAAAGCTACGGCATAGACCACAAAACAGATTCTGCCGATGCCGCAAAGCGAAAGCTTCCCAAACCGCGCGAGATTAAAGCCTACCTCGACGAATACGCAGTCGGGCAAACCGCTGCCAAAAAAACGCTTTCTGTGGCTGTCTATAACCACTACAAACGCATTTTCATGGCAGAGCAGGCCGGTGATGTGGAGATCCAAAAAAGCAACGTTCTTTTGCTTGGCCCCACAGGCAGCGGCAAAACGCTTCTTGCCGAAACACTGGCAAAAAAACTCAATGTGCCTTTTGCGGTAACCGATGCCACTTCGCTTACCGAAGCAGGCTATGTGGGCGAAGATGTAGAAAACATTTTACTCAAGCTCATCCAGGCCGCAGACGGCGATATCGAAGCCGCTCAACGCGGGATTATCTATATCGACGAAATTGATAAAGTATCCCGCAAAAGCGAAAATGCTTCCATTACGCGAGATGTCAGCGGAGAAGGCGTGCAGCAAGCACTGTTAAAAATTTTGGAAGGCACCACGGCCAATGTGCCGCCCCAGGGCGGACGCAAGCACCCCTATCAAGAGTTTTTGCAAATCAATACAAAAAATATCCTTTTCATTTGCGGCGGCGCCTTTGACGGACTTGAAAAAATCATTCAAAAGCGTGTCGGCAAAAAAGGAATGGGATTTGAATCCGACATCGAAGGCAATCAAAAGAAAAACAAGGGCGACTTGTTGTCTCAGGTAATGCCTGTGGACATTATCAAATACGGCTTGATTCCTGAATTGGTGGGGCGTATTCCCGTCATTACCGCTTTGGATGAGTTGGATTTGGATACACTGCTGAAAATTCTCAAAGAACCCAAAAATTCTTTAACAAAGCAGTATAAAGCCTTGTTTAAAATCGACGGCATCGAACTTGAATTTGATGAGGACGCATTGACAGAAATTGCGCGCCTGACCTACGACAGAGGGCTGGGAGCTCGCGGTCTGCGCGGTATTATAGAAAGCGTCATGCTGCCCGTGATGTATTCTCTTCCTTCCGAAAAAAATGTGACCGAGTTTCGCGTTGACAAGGCACTGGTGGAGGCAAACGCCCCCGAATCCGCAAAAGCGGCAGCTGCTCTTGATGCAACCGCAGCAAAAATCGATCAAAAAAATGTCAGCTGAATCCGTTGAAAACGCATAACGAATCCAAAAGCTGCCGACACTATGTGCGGCAGCTTTTTTGTTTTCAAACTCATATTACGCTATAAAATGCAGATTTTTTTAGCACCGTCAATCTTTTTAGTTTTACGGATTGTCTTGCCCTTTGTTACAGATTTGATATAATATGTAAATCTCTTTCAGAAAGGCACCTCTATGAAGATCGAAAAACGCAATATGATTTTGGCGGATATCGCAATTGTCCTGGTCGCTTTTATCTGGGGAAGCGGCTTTGCCGGCAACAAAATTCTTCTCAATGACGGCATGCACCCCATTCAGCTCATCGCTGCACGGTTTGTGATTGCCACGATTCTTCTCTCCATCATCTTTTTTAAAAAATTAAAGGCCAACTTACATTCATTTTTGCCTGGTCTGCTCATTGGCGCGGTGCTGTTTGTCAGCTATATGCTGCAAACCATCGGCCTCAAATATACCACGGCAAGCAACAACGCTTTTTTGACCAGCATCTATGTCATCATCGTTCCTGCTGTTGCTTATTTTATCACCAAACGAAAACCGGATATTTTTAACCTTATTGCCGCCTTTTTGGTGCTCATCGGCATTGCTTTTTTGACCGTTGACTTTTCTAATTTTTCGATCGGCCAAAGTGTTACCTTTAAAGGGGATATGATGACGCTGCTGTGTGCTGTTTTTTATGCCTTACAAGTCACACTCATTGCTCACTATGCCCAAAAGCATGATCCTGTCGTATTGGCCATTGTGCAAATCGCCGTGGTGGCCGTTCTCAGTACGATTTGTGCATTGATCTTTGAAGGTACACACATGACCGTCACAAGCAGCGGCATTGCCATTTTGTTGTATTTGGCGCTGATTGCCACCGCCGTTTGTTTGGTTTTGCAAAACGTTGCACAAAAATATACGACACCCACCCACGCGGGATTGTTGATGAGTTTGGAAAGTGTCTTTGGCACACTGCTGGGTGTGTTGATTATGAACGATAAAATCAACGGACAAATGGGATTCGGCTTTTTTATTATTTTTATTGCTCTTGTTATCGCCGAAACCAAACTTTCCTTTTTGAAAAAAAACCTGCCCCCACAAAATCAAAAAGAAGCTTAATATCTTCTTTTTTAATCAATAAAAAAAGCAGGTCGGTTGCCAATGGCAAATACCGACCTGCTATTTTTTCTCAGAACATATTCTTTGTTGAACCTATCTGTTATTTCAAAAATTGTTTGATGTCCAACACGCCGCCTTTGTCGGCACTCTTTGCCAGTGCTGCGTAGCGAGCCAAATAGCCTTCCAATTGTTTGGGCTCATACTTCCATTCCGCCTTGCGTTTTGCCAGTTCTTCATCGGAAACATGAAGCGTCAGCTTTTTGTTAATGACATCAACGGTAATATCATCGCCGTCTTTGATTAAGGCAATAGGTCCGCCCAACGCGGCCTCAGGGGATACATGTCCCACAAAGCAGCCGTTGTTGGTACCCGAAAAACGCCCGTCGGTCACAAGGGCTGTGGTTTGTGCCAGACCCTGCCCATACAGCAGCTTCATCGGTGTATACATTTCACGCATACCCGGTCCGCCTTTGGGGCCTTCATAACGAATAACCACCACATCACCGTCTTTGATTTTCAGCGCTTCCAACGCCAAGGTGCAGTCTTCTTCGCTGTCAAAACAAATGGCTTTTCCTGTAAACTGGCGCACTTCTTCGGCAATGGCCGCCGGTTTTGCAACCGCGGTGTCCGGTGCCAAGTTGCCGCGCATAATGGCTACGCCGCCAAGGGTGCTGTGCGGATTATCGAGCGTGCGAATCAAGTCGTCATTGGGTGCATACATATACACATAGTTATCGATATTTTCGCCCATGGTGTCTGCCGTTACCGTCATCACATCGAGGTTAAGCTTGTCTTTGATATGAGACATTACTTTGGGTATGCCCCCTGCTTTGTAAAAATCTTCCATGTCGTATACAAGCGAGGAGGGATTCACGCTGGCAATATGCGGCACCAAGTCGCTTTGTCTGTCAAATTCTTCCAACACTTTGTCGGTATCAATACCCAGTTCATAAGCAAGCGCCGGCAAGTGCAATACCGCGTTGGTGCTGCCGCCTGTGGCCATGCAAACCGCAATGGCGTTTTGAATGGATTCAAAGGTCAGTATCTGTCGTGCCGTAATGCCTTTTTGCACGAGTTCCACAATTTTTTCTCCCGATTCCTGTGCAGAACGGAATCGCTCGGCATAAACCGCAGGAATCAGCGCGCCGCCCGGCAGCACCATACCCAAGGCTTCCGCCAAACAACACATGGTGTTGGCTGTACCGTAAAATGCACACGAACCGCAAGTGGGGCTCACCACGTCAATCAGATTATCCAAATCTTCCTGGGTGATTTTGCCTGTTTGCAACATGCCCATGCCTTCCGTCACTGCCGTGCCGTCTGCCTTCGCTTTTTTGCCAAAGGGAGGTCCTCCCAGCATCGGGCCGCCCGGCACGATGATAGAAGGAATGTTGCACCTTGCCGCTGCCATGAGCATAGCAGGTACAATTTTGTCACAGGAACCCAGCAGGACAATGCCGTCCAGCTTATGGGCGCGTATCATGGTTTCGATGCTGTCTGCAATAATTTCTCTGGAGGGTAAAATAAAGTACATGCCTTCATGTCCCTGCGCAATGCCGTCACAACATGCAATGGTGCCGAATTCCACGGCACTGCCGCCGCCGCGATAAATACCTTTTTTTACAAATTCCGCAACTTGTCTCAAATTATAGTGCCCGGGCACAATTTCATTAAAGGAGTTTGCTATGCCGATAACCGGTCTTTTTAAGTCGTCTCCGCTCATGCCCATACTGGAATACAGCGGTTTTCCTAAAATATCGTCGACCATTGCCTTTTGTTTATTATCTTTTTCCATCCTTGTTTTCCTTTCTCATTAAACGTATTTTCGTTCTTATTCCAACACGCCGCCTTTATCGGCTGATTTTGCCAACTTTGCATAGCGTGCAAGGTAACCTTTTGTCTTTTTCGGTTCATATTTCCAGGATTTTTTGCGTTCGGCCAACTCTTCATCCGACACATCCAGTGTCAGGCTCTTGTTGATGACATCAATGGTGATTTTATCTCCGTCTCTAACCAGCGCAAGGGGTCCACCCACCGCGGCTTCAGGCGATATATGCCCCACAAAGCAGCCGTTGTTAGTGCCCGAAAAACGCCCGTCGGTAATCAGCGCCGTGCAAGTTGCCAATCCCTGGCCGTTTAAGAATTTCATGGGCTGATACATCTCGCGCATGCCCGGTCCGCCCTTGGGGCCTTCGTAGCGAACAACTACCACATGCCCGGGTTTCACTTTCAACGCTTTTAGCGCTTCAGAGCACTCTTCTTCGCTGTCAAAGCAAATAGCCTCTCCCGTAAACTGACGCACTTCTTCAGCGATCGCTGCGGGTTTTGCCACGCCGCTGTCAGGCGCCAAATTGCCGCGCATGATGGCAAGACCACCCAGGGTGCTGTGCGGATTGTCAATCGTACGCACCAAATCATCGTCTGCGGGATAAGCAAATCTGTATTCGTCCAGGTTTTCTTCCATGGTTTTGCCTGTTACAGTGAGCGCATTTGGCTGGATGTATTGTTTAATATTTTGCATAACTTTCGGCACGCCCCCTGCTTTATACCAGTCTTCCATGTCCCAAACATTGGACGCAGGATTGACTGTTACAATAACAGGCACCAGCGAGCTTTGTCTGTCAAATTCTTCCAACACTTTGTCAGTGTCCATGCCCAGCTCATATGCCAACGCACACAGATGGATTACCGCATTGGTGCTGCCGCCCGAGGCCATGCACAATGCGATTGCATTTTGAATGGCTTCAAAGGTGAGTACCTGTGTGGAAGTAATGCCTTTTTTGACCAATTCCACGATTTTTTCGCCCGAAGCCTGCGCGGCGCGAAAACGCTCTGCATACACGGCCGGTATCAACGCGGAACCCGGCAGGGAAAGACCCAGCGCTTCTGCAATGGCGCTCATGGTATTGGCCGTGCCATACATGGAGCAAGAGCCGCAGGTGGGCATTGTCAGCATGGCAAGGTTGCGCACTTCCTGTTCAGTTGCTTTTCCCACTTGCATCATGCCCATGGCTTCCGTAAACGCCGTGCCGTCTGTTTTTTGTTTTTTACCGAATGCGGGACCCCCGAGCATCGGTCCGCCGGCAACAAAAATCGTGGGAATATCAACCCTGGCTGCTGCCATGAGCATACCGGGAACGATTTTGTCGCAGGAGCCGAGCATAATCAGCCCATCCAAACGATGTGCTTTGACCATAGTCTCGATGCTGTCGGCAATGACTTCTCTGGAAGGAAGTACATAAAAGTTTCCTTCGTGTGCCGAAGCCACGCCATCACAGCAGGCAATGGTACCAAATTCCACAGCGGTGCCGCCGCCGCGATAAATACCTTTTTTTACAAATTCCGCTACTTGTCTCAGGTTCATATGCCCCGGAACAATTTCATTAAAGGAGTTCGCTATACCGATAATCGGCCTTTTAAAGTCTTCTTCCGAGCAACCATATGCTCCCAAAAACATCAAGTTGTTCAAATCTTCAATTTTTTCGGCAGAAAAATTTGGTTTGTATTCTTTTTCCATAAATAACCTCCGTCTTTATATTCTGTGCTTATTTCATTATACTATAATCCTAAAACGAACAACAGCACTTTCTGCATGAATTCTTCAAATCATCTCTACTGATGTATTCGGAAAACTTTATTAAGATTTAATATTTAAATAATGTATTTTTAATTAAAATCGCGTATACTGACATCATGAACAGTTTACTGTTCGATAGGAAATTGATAAAATGAAGGGAATTAATCCATCGATGAAAAAAAGATTATATAAAGACAAGTCCACCGGTTTTTTTGCAGGTGTTTGCTCTGGAATCGCCCAATATTTTGATATTGACCCCACCTTTGTGCGTATTTTATGTGTATTGCTCGCACTTGTAAGCTTTTCTTTGGGCGCTATACTCTATATCGTTCTCATCTTTATCCTACCCGATAAGTCCGAGATCGGCTTTACGGATTATGATATTAAAGATGATAAATAACACCGCCACAAAATAAAAAAACAGACACAGCGTCTGTTTTTTTGTGTCTTGGGCATGATTTCATTGACTAATAGCCTGATTGCTGATAAAATGAGTCGAATAAAAAATTATCGCAAAACACATGGAGGCTTTCAGGTGGAAGGATATTTAAAATGGGCAAAAGCACTCAAAATAGGATTTTATGTTGCAATCCCCATTAACATTGCAATTTTAGTTTATACCATCTATTCAAAAAATTTCTCTAATCTGTTGATACTGCTCATCACCGTCATTTTTACCGTATGGATGAAAGTACAAAGCAAACAGATGGTGGAAATTTACAACAAAAACCCCGACGGTGAAGTTGTGGATTTGTTGTACTTAAAATATAAAGAGCGCGAATACATCAAAGCACAGAAAAAAAATAAGAAAAAATAATTCATATTTAAAAAGAGGCATTTAGCCTCTTTTTTTATCAGCGATAACTTTTTTGCTCGTCTGTCAATTCAACTCGATATTCACACTTTTGAACAACATATTCAAATGTTTCGCCGGTCTCCGGTTTTGTTGCCAAATTTCGTTGCTCCGAAAAGAGAATAGTGTCTTCTCCGCTCCAAACAACTTTTCGGCTCGACAAACGAATATCGGATACCAGCCTTATATTTGCAATGCCGTTCTTTAAATCCACCAACCCAAGGTGAATTGTGCTTGCACCGTCCTTTGCTCGTTCAATATAGACTGCCTTGTTTCCCGACGGAGAAAAAAATACGTTTTCCACCAACCCGCTCTTCAAATAAGTTTTTCTGTTTTGGTGAATGTTATAGGAATATATTTGACTTCCGCCTTCTGCTTTGGTGATATAGACAATGGTTGCCGTTTCTTCGTTTGCATCAAAATCTTCTGTTGTCGAATCAATGGTTTTCATTTTTTTATTGGTAATGTCAATTACATGCAGCGGTGTCTGTTTGGTTTTTTGATTTTCGGAAAGACACACAACAAGTTGTGATTGAGGAAAAAAGCAGACTTTTTTAACCGAAAGCCTCTCGCCCAAATCAAATATGATTCTCTTTTCTCCGGCGGCGTTTGCCAGTACAATTTTTCCGTCCTGCGTGCCATAGATCGTCTCTTCGCCGGCACGGCTGATTTCGGTGCTTATTTTATCATCAGCGCCCGCAATACTCACTGTCTTTGAATTGTCAATCGTGGTATACATCAGCTCTCTGCGCTGACGCGCATCACTGCTTACATAAAATACACCGGCCATGTCCTTTGCAAAACAGGCGCTGATGTGGTTGGTCAAATCAAAATTGAATACGCTCGTTTGTTTCGTGGATACATTATATAAATTGACGCTCATATATTTTTTGCCGGCATCAATGCCCGTTTGAATGTCTGATTGCATGGGAAGGGTCACCAAATAATTGCCGCTGGTTTGATCCACGTCATAGATAATGCCGGGGCAAACTTGCTCATAAGAAACAATATTTGCCTGATCAATCGAAGTGGAGGTTGCAATTTGTGTTCTCTCCACTAAGATAGGAATATCCCGTTTAATATAAAGCTTTGTATGCACTGTGCTGAGCACTGCTGCCAGTGCCACCACAATCAAAATAACCGAAAAATACTTTTTCATTTTATATCTCTTCCTTTTCCAGCACACTGTGCTTTGTAGGCAAAAGAATACTCACCAAGGTTCCTTCATTGTCTTTACTGCTTAAAATGACTTCGCCTCCGTGCTTTTCAACAATTTGTTTGACGATCGACAGTCCCAAACCCACGCCTCCCTTTTCACGGCTTCGCTCTTCATCCACCCTGTAAAAGGCCTCAAAGACATTGCCGATCATGTTTTCGGGAACCCCCATGCCGTAATCGCGAATATCAATGCGCACATATTGATTGACAACACTTGCCGCCACATTGATTCTGCTTCCCTCATAAGAATATTTAATGGCATTGTCCAGCACATTGATAAACACCTGCTTAATGCGGTCATAATCGCCTAAAATCGGCGGAATGTCTGTTGCGGTGTAAATGATATTGATCCCGTATTTTAAGCTCTTAATTCGCATGGCTTCAATGACTTCGCTCAATACATCATCTACATCCATATCGCTAAACACCATATCAAAATCCAATTTTTCATACTTATTAATAACCAGCACATCATCAACAAGCCGCAAAAGCCTCTGGGCTTCTTTGCCTATGGTTTCCAGTGCCTTATTGGTAATTTCGACATTTTGTGTGCCGCGGCGATTTAGCATATCCGCATAGCCGATAATCGTTGTAAGCGGTGTTCTCAATTCATGCGAGATGCTGCTCAAAAACTTATTTTGTTCCTTGACAATCTTTTTGTCCTTTGTAATATCGCGAATAATGACAATGACATCCACACTCTCCACTGCTTCACCAGCATATTTTGCAACAACATAAAGATTTTTATCCGCATATTCAATTTCTTTATAAACCGTTTCTTCTGTTGCGCGCAGCAACATCACCAGCTCTTCCACTTCGCCGAGCATAGACAATTTGATGTTTTGTTTTTCAACGCCGCCGTAGCCAAGCAGCGTCTGTGCGCTGTCGTTTAGCGTAATTACCCGATTGTTTTCGTCAATGGCAAGCACACCGCTTTCAATATTGCTCAGCATCAGCGTAAGCTCGGCCTGTTTTTCTTTATAATCGTCAATGCGTTTGGTAATTTCATCTGCCATCTTATTAAAATTGCTCTTCAACAGATTAATTTCATCTTTTGATTTAAAAATCACAAAACGCTTCGATAAATCTCCCTCACTCATGTCCGCGCTCATTTTTGTAATATCCGTGATCGGCGCAATCAAATTGTTGTAGGTTACCAACAAAATCATCACGATAATCAAGATGGCTATCAACGTCGCAACCGCAAATATTTGCGTGACATACGCAATCATTTGGTCCATCATACTCATGGGATATAAATTACGAATAATGCCTACAACCTTGTCGTCAATGACAATGGGCATCGAATACATTACAAAATTGTTTCCTGCCACTTCGCTGTAAATGTAAGCATCCTGCTTTGAGTTTAAAGCCGAAAAGGCATCGGCATAATACTGGGAGGCATCGCTGCCCAACGTGCCCATGTCCACCACGCTGCCACTGTCTGCAATCAATAAACCTTTGGAATTAAAAATCTGCACCCGTGAACCTGTCGTGATTTGATATCTCTCGGCAAGATACAGTGCATTTTCTTCAAACAGCGTATCCAACGCTGCGGCGCTACTCTGATTTTGCAGCAAAAATTGTTTTGTGGAGGCACTGGTTTCATCGGCATACTTGCCCAACGTGGCAAGTGCACTGTTAACGGAATACCTCTCCATTGCATTGATGATAAAAACACCCGCCAACAACATACATACAACAAAAATAATCAGGTTGTATAAAATCATTCGCAGGCGAAAACTGATGCGCATCTAATGTTTCCTCATTTTATATCCGATACCAAATACTGTCTCAATGTATTTTGCATTTGTAATGTCTTCAATTTTTTTGCGGATTCTTTGTATGTGCATGTCAATGGTTCTGCTGGCACCAACCCCTTCATATTCTTTCCAAACAGCTCCTACAAGGTCTTCTCGCGTGAAAACCTTGTCCAAGGAACGCATAAACAATTCCAGCAAATCAAACTCTTTTGGCGTCAGATGAATTTCTTTTCCCTTGACCAGGGCACTTCTGCCAATGACATTGATTTCAATGTCTCCGTTTTGCAAAATATGCTCCGCTAAACTTTTTTGTTCTGCTTCATTCTTGGTACTGCTGCGACGCAGCAATACCTTTATACGTGCCAACAATTCTCGCATGTCAAAGGGTTTGGTGATGTAGTCATCCGCCCCAAACTCCAAACCCAATACCTTATCCACAATATCTGTTTTGGCTGTGAGCATCAACACAGGAACATCACTGACGGCAGTAATTCTTTTGCAAATTTCGAATCCATTCATCCCCGGCAGCATAATATCCAGCAAAACCAGATCCACCTCTTCACTCTCAAAGGCTTTCAACGCCTCCAAGCCGTCATTGCAGGTAACCACCTCATATCCCTCAAATTCAAGCTCCATCTTCAACAATTCACAAATATTTACTTCATCATCCACAACTAAAATTTTCTTATTCATATCGTTCCTCTCAGCCCGAGTGCGTTTGAAATAATTATACACCAATTTTGCGGATTATCAAAGACAATCCGCGCAGTTGCGCCGCTCCTTTTGTGCTTTAAAATAAAATGAGAGGCACATAGCTGCTTTGTGCCTCTCGCTTGGTTTTCGACTTATTTTTCTTGCGCCATCAATCGTCTTCCCATTTTGACCCCCATGGCCGAAGCCATCATAAGCCCTCTTGTCCACCCGCTGGAATCGCCCAAACAATACAAATTTTCAATGTTGGTGCTCAAGTGCTGATCCATTTTAATGCGATTGGAATATAGTTTTATTTCCGGCGCATACAGCAATGTCTCACTGCTTGCAAATCCGCTTACCACCATATCCATCGCTTGGATAAAGCTTAAAATATTCACCAAAGTCCGATAGGGCAGGGCTGCGCTGATATCGCCTGCAACAGCGTCTTTCAGCGTTGGTTGCACGTTGGACTGACTCAACTCCTTTTGCCAAGTTCTCTTGCCGTCCAAAATATCACCATAGCGCTGCACAAGAATCTGGTCATTGCCGAGCATGTTCACCAATTTTCCCACCATTTGCGCATAGGCAATGGGCTCATCAAAGGGTATCGAAAAATTGTGGCTGCACAAAATGGCCAGATTGGTATTTTCCGATTTAAATTCTTTATACGAATGTCCGTTGACCAAGGCCAATCCGTCGTCGTAATTTTCCTGACTGACAAAGCCGCCCGGGTTTTGACAAAACGTGCGCACTTTATTTTTGAAAGGTTTTGGATAACCGATCAATTTTGGCTCATAGAGCAATTCATTGACTTCTTCCATGATTTCATTGCGCACTTCCACACGCACGCCAATATCCACCGTCCCCGCCTGATGCCCGATTTTGTGCACACGGCACATTTGTTCCAACCAATCCGCACCTTTGCGGCCGGCTGCAACAATAATGTGATCTGCGGTGTATATCTCTTCCGCCACAGCGCCTTTTTTTCCCTTTGCATCTGTTACGACAACGCCTGTGCATATTCCGTCATCAATAATCAGGTCTTTGCACAATGTGTTGAATTTAATTTCGACATTGTCATGACTTAACAAATAATTTTGGATCTTCTGATAAATTTGATGTGCTTTTTCGGTTCCCAAATGCCTAATGGGACAATCCACCAACTTGAGTCCTGACTGGATGGCTCTGCGGCGAATGTCTTTTATTTTTTCAGGATTATCAATGCCTTCCACACGCGTCTCTGCGCCGAATTCCAAGTAGATTTTATCTGTATAATCAATAAGGGCCTGTGTTTCCGCTTCTCCAATCAGCGCCGGCAGATCCCCGCCCACTTCATAACCCAGCGACAATTTGCCGTCCGAAAACGCCCCTGCACCCGAAAATCCCGTGGTAATGTGGCAGTAAGGCTTACACTTTACGCACTGTGTTGTCTTTGCCTTCGGGCAAGACCTTTTGTCGATGGAAGCGCCCTTTTCGATCATCAAAATCTTTTTATCCGTATTATGGCGCAACATTTCCAGCGCGGTAAAGATGCCTGCGGGACCCGTCCCTACAATCAAAATATCATATTTCATAGCATTTCCTCATTTCTTCTGATGCTTCGCATCAGCTTAGTGCCATGTCTTATTGCGCAAAAAAATATCGCAAACGCTACTGCAGCTTGCGATATTTTTAAACAGCAATTATTTTACTTCTACGCTTCCGCCGACTTCTTCGATTTTCGCTTTCATGTTTGCTGCTTCTTCTTTTGTAGCTGCTTCTTTGATGGTTCCGGGCGCATTATCCACCAAGTCTTTTGCTTCTTTCAATGCAAGACCGGTCAATTCTCTTACAGCTTTTACAACTTTCAGTTTTTCTGCGCCTGCACTTGTGAGCACAACGTCAAATTCTGTTTTTTCTTCTTCTTCAGCCGCTGCTGCACCACCTGCTGCAGGAGCTGCCACTGCTGCCATTGCAACAGGCGCTGCTGCGCTTACGCCAAATTCTTCTTCTAAGGCTTTTACCAATTCAGAAAGTTCCAATACGGAAATGCTTTTAATTTCTTCAATCAATTTTTGTACTTTATCGCTCATTTTTTATTCCTCCAAATAAATTTCTTTTATTTCATATATTTTTTAATGACTTTTATGCGCTTTCCTGCTGTTCTTTTTGTTCTTTAATGGCATTGAGTGCCACGGCCAAACCTCTGATATTGCCGTTTAGTACATTGGCCAATCCGGCGATCGGGGTATTTAAGCTGCCGAGCATTTTTGCAACCAACTCTTCTTTCGGCGGCAAAGCGGCAAGTTTCTCCACTTCGTCGGCGCTCATGACCTTTCCGTCTACATAGCCTGCTTTAATTGCGAGCACCTTGTTTTCTTTAATAAAGGTACTGAGCAGTTTTGCAGGTGCTATGGGGTCGCTCTCACTGACAGCAATGGCAATGGAGCCGATAAAATGCTCGTTTAAGTCTCCGCATCCTGCTTCTGTCGCAGCCAATCGAGCCAAGGTGTTTTTGTACACTTTATATGAGACATCCGCTTCTCTGGCCTTGTTGCGCAACAACGTAGCCTTTTCAACACTGATGCCTTTGTAATCTACCAACACTATACTTTGTGCCGTGGTAAATTTTTGACTGATTTCTTTGACAATTTCTTTCTTGTTCTCTAAATTCGCAGACATTTTCTCCCTCCTTTACTTCGAAATAAAAAAACTCTTTTTGCAGACGTGGCAAAAAGAGTTTGTAAGAAGCGCTCTCTTGTTACCTCGGCAGGATTTACCTTTTTACCTGCTGTCTGCGGTATAACAAAATCAGTATATAGGATTCATTCTGACTTGTCAATCTTTTCCTTTATTTTGCGCAAATATTAATAGCGCGAAACGTTGATTTTTACGCCCGGTCCCATTGTGCTTGTCAGAGTAACATTGCGGAAATATTGCCCTTTGGCTGCAGCGGGCTTTGCTTTTCTCACCGCATCAATGAGCACGTCAATGTTTTCGGACAATTTGTCGTTTTCAAAGCTTGCTTTGCCCACGGGAACGTGAATGATATTTGTTTTATCCAGTCTGTATTCCACTTTACCGGCTTTAATGTCGGCAACCGCTTTGGCAATATCCATCGTGACGGTTCCGCTTTTGGGGTTTGGCATCAGCCCTTTCGGTCCAAGTACACGACCGATTTTACCCACAACACCCATCATGTCGTTTGTGGCAACCGCCACGTCAAATTCAAACCAGTTTTCTTTTTGAATTTTTTCAACCAATTCTTCGCCGCCCGCAAAGTCTGCACCTGCATCCAGCGCTTCTTTGACTTTGTCGCCTTTGGCGAAAACCAATACGCGAACCACTTTGCCTGTGCCGTTGGGCAACACCACAGCGCCTCTGACCTGCTGGTCTGCATGACGTGAGTCTACACCCAATTTGATGTGCATCTCAATGGTCTCGTCAAATTTTGCCGTTGCATTTGACTTGACAAGGGCAATGGCTTCACTCAAGTCGTAAAGTTTTGTTTTGTCAACATTTTTGACTTTTTCTAAATAGTTCTTTCCTCGTTTCATTTTATCCTCCATGTGGTAAATTTCGGCATAAGCCTCCCACAAAATTCACTTCACTGCAATTAGTCTTCTACAGTAACACCCATGCTTCTGGCTGTTCCGGCTACCATACGCATCGCCGCTTCCATGGACGCAGCATTCAAGTCGGGCATTTTTATTTTTGCAATTTCTTCCAGTTTTGCTTTGCTGATTGTAGCCACCTTTTGTTTGTTGGGAACCGCTGAGCCGCTTTGCAGATTCAACTCTTTTTTAATTAACACGGCCGCAGGCGGTGTCTTAACCACAAACGTATAGGAGTGGTCTTGATAGACGGAGATGACTACCGGTGTAATAATGCCGTCCAAATCAGAAGTTCTCGCATTAAACTGTTTGCAGAAATCCATAATATTAACACTGTGCTGACCGAGTGCCGGTCCTACCGGCGGAGCCGGTGTGGCCTTGCCGGCCGGTATTTGCAATTTGATAAGTCCTATTACTTTTTTTGCCATTTTTTATCACCTCTAAAAATCTGTTGGTATTAATTTTTCGCTATTTGAGAATATTCAAGTTCAACAGGGGTTTCACGACCGAACATGGAAATATTGGCTTTGATTTTCCTTTTTTCCATGTTGACTTCTTCAACGTTCCCTGAAAATCCTTCAAAGGGTCCTGCCAGTATGGTAATGCTGTCTCCCACACGCACATCCAACGACGGCGGCATCTTTTCTTTGATGCCTAAAGAGCGCAGTTCATTGGAAGAGAGTGGTACCGGCTTGCTGCCCGGTCCCACAAACCCTGTTACACCGCGGGTGTTGCGCACCACATACCAACTTTCGTCGGTTAAAATCATCTTAACAAGAACATAGCCCGGAAACACCTTTTTCATGACCAGCTTGCGCTGGCCGCCTTTGGTTTCTTCCACTTCATACATCGGCACAAACACTTCTTCTATTAAGTGATGCATGCTTCTGCTTTCCACCGCTGCTTCAATACCGTCTTTGACTTTGTTTTCATATCCTGAATAGGTATGCGCTACATACCATTTTGCTTCGCTATCCATAAATGCCTCTCCTGTCTTCTTTCGTTACAGAATCAACGATGTCAACGCGCCAAAGATCGAATCCCCCGCCCAAAATATCAGGGTCATAATGGCTACCAAGCCAAAAACAACGCCCGTGTGTCGCAAAAGTTCTTTCGGGGTCAGCCAAGTGATTTTTTTGACTTCACTCCACATCCCTTTAAAAAACTTTGCAATGCGCTGCGGCATGTTTTTCAGCCTTTGTAATCTGCTGTTTCTTTTTACCGGAGTTTTGCTCATTTAAACAACCTTACCTTGTTTCTTTGTGTGGCGTGTGTTTTTTGCAAAATTTGCAATATTTTTCAAGCTCAATTCTGTCCGGGTCATTTTTCTTGTTTTTATTTGTTGCGTAATTTCTTTGTTTGCATTCCGTACATGCCAAAATGATATTGACTCTCATGGTAGTTCCTCCATATTTGCTGCATTTTTCGGCACTAAAAAAAGGCCTCTGCCTTTTTTCTGTGAAGTGAGTATATCAAATCTATCCAAAAATTGCAATGCTATTTTATCAAAAAACCTTTGTTTTGTCATATTTTTTCGATATTTCTGCATTCTTTTTGTCTCATAAAAGAAGCAGACACCTTAAAAGGTGCCTGTCCGCCCTTTTGCTTTGCCTTAACCGAATACCTTTTTACCCTCTATATAGGTTGCAACAACCCTGCTGCGCACATCAAAGGGGTCTCCCTCTATGACAACAAAGTCTGCATCTTTTTCAATTTCAATACTGCCTATGCGCTCATCCACGCCCAATATTTGCGCAGGATACAGCGTAATGGCTCGCAACGCCTCTGACTCACTCATTCCTTCACGTATGGCCAATGCTGCACAAATAATCAAGTGCTGAATCGGAATCACAGGGTGATCTGTTGTCAGGGCCATTTTCAGACCTTTCTTGTTGAGTACCACCGCTGTGCGAAAGGCTTTGTTGGTCAGTTCCACCTTTGAACGACTGGTGAGGGTGGGGCCTATAATAACAGGATAATTTTCTCTGTACAAAATATCGGCAATCAACTCTCCGTCCGTGCAGTGTTCAATGGTAATATCCACATCAAATTCTTTTGCTATGCGAATCGCCGTCAAAATATCATCCGCACGATGGGCATGCACTTTCAGCGGAATTTTTTTATCCAATACCGGAAGCAATGCCTCTAATTTCATGTTAAACGGCGTAGTGGCCGCGCTGCGTGCCAGCGATTTCTTCTTTGCATATTCCCCGGCTTCGCTCAACGCCTGGCGCAAAAGCGCAGCGGTACCCATGCGAGTGCTCGGCAATTTTTTATCTTTTCCGTAGACACGTTTGGGATTTTCACCAAAGGCGCATTTCATGGCAACCGGCTCTTTTACTACCATTTCGTCAATACATCTGCCAAATGTTTTATAAGCCACAAAGCTGCCGCCCAACACATTGGCGCTGCCCGGCCCTGCCGCCACCGCCGTAACCCCTCCCGAAAGCGCGTCTGTCAGACCTGCCTCCAGCGGGTTAATGGCGTCCAGGGCACGCAAATGCGGTGTCACAGGATCCGTTGCCTCATTGGTGTCTGCCCCCGGCGCGCCGATGCATTCTTCTTCAATACCCAAATGCGTATGCGCATCAATAAAGCCGGGCAACAAATTACATCCCTGTAAGTCTATTTCCGTTGTTCCTTCAGGCGGAATAATATCTTTTCCCACCGCCTTAATTTTGCCCTTTACAACAAAAACTTTCCCGTTTTCAATGACTTGCCCTGCTGCTGTATACACATTACAATTATGAAAAAGTTTGAACATTTTTTCCTCCCTGTCAACTTAAGCGTCCCCGCAGGCAAGAGCTGTCTACAGACACCTGGCATTGGTTTAAATATAACATATTACATCGTTGAAATCAATTTTATTCTTTGCGTAAAGCATCGACACTTTCGACTTGTCTTCGATAGGAATCCACACCTCCGCCAAGGCTTTATATTGGCTTTCCAGCTTATTTACCGTGAGCCACCGCGCAAAAATATCATCAACGGGCTTTAGTCCCACATCCTTCATATAGTCCAGCACCGGTTTGAGAATCTCGTTTGTCAATTCCTCTTTTGAAGAGATTTCAATCACCGCATAAACACATGTGCGCGGCTCAATATAGGACACAAATCGGTCTTCTTTAATCTGCAACCGCTTGGCGTCTTCAGCCAATATGCACTGTGCACCGATAAAGTCTTTGGCAGTGACATCATCCAAAAACAGCGCCGTACAAGGAAATACATTGGGAATTTGGCACCACTCGCTCAACATTTTCTTCACCTCAGGGTGATCCGACATCTCATATTCCTTTTGAATATAGAGCATATACATGGCCGGTCTTTCCGTGACAAGGTATCTTCCCGCATTTTGTTGTACAAATTCCATGCGCGACTTAAAATATTTCAGTCCGTTCAATACGATTTTCAATCGTTCTATTTCGGTCTCTACTTCCTTTCCCCGCTTATCCAGTTTCTCGATCAGATGCTCCGAGGAATCGTCTTTTAAGATATCTACGATCTCATTTACCGCAAACCCGTATTCTCTATACGCGCGTGTCCTCAATAACAAAACAATATCCCAGGCATCATAGCTGCGATATTGATTTTCTTCGACACGTGCCGGCAAAATAAGTCCTTTTTTTTCATAATAGCGAATCGCTTGCGACGTTAAGCCCAGTATTTTTGCCACATAATTGATTTTGTATTTATTGATAAGCCCTCTCAGCATGATCATTTCTCCTGTCATATGTATTTAGTATTAGACGCGATAATTAGATTATAGCATACGTTTGCAAAAAACATCCTTAAATATTATATTCAATTATGCAGCCTTGTCAGCAAAATAATTTATCTTTTTCAATATTTTGCGTTAAAATAGCGTTGACTTTAAAACGGTTTTAACGTATATACTATTTGATGTAGCAAAATATGTTAAAAAAATATCATTTAATTTAAAGGAGTGAGACATCCATGTATAAAATCTTAAAAAAGCGCGACTTAAACGAAAGCAACGTGCTTATGGAAATCGAAGCACCACGTGTTGCGAAAAAAGCACTGCCCGGCCAATTTGTTATTATCAGAGTTGACGAAGACGGCGAACGTATTCCTCTGACCATTGCAGGTCTTGATTTGGAAACAGGCGGCGTTCGTGTCATTTTTCAAAAGGTCGGCTATTCCACAACCCTTTTGGGCGAAAAAAACGAAGGCGACTACATCAGCGACTTCGCAGGTCCTTTGGGCAAACCCACCGATTTTGAAGATTTCAAAAAGGTAATCGTTGTTGGCGGCGGCCTTGGCTGCGCCATTGCTTATCCCATCGCCAAAGCACTTTACGACAAAGGCGTTGAAGTAGACTTGGTTGTTGGCTTTAAAACAAAAGACTTGATCATTCTGGAAGACGAAATGAAAGAAGCAGCCACACGCCTGCACATTATGACAGACGACGGCTCTTACGGCAAAAAAGGCTTCACAACAGACGGGCTGGATGCCATTTTGGCTGAAGATCCCAACTATGACGCCGTGTTTGTATTCGGTCCTCCGATTATGATGAAATTCATTGCGCAAGTTACAAAGAAATATGACGTTAAAACCATTGTCAGCATGAACCCCATTATGATCGACGGCACAGGCATGTGCGGCGGATGTCGTATCACAGTAGGCGGAGAAACAAAGTTTGCTTGTGTCGACGGTCCGGACTTTGACGGCCACTTGGTGGATTGGGACGAATTCATGCGTCGTTCTGCAATGTACAAAGAACAAGAATCCGAAGCAATGGAAAAACATAAATGTAGAATGGAAGGTATGAGCTAATGGCCGAAAGAAACATGTCCCCCAACAAAACCCCGATACCGGAGCAAGATCCGCAACTGAGAAATAAAAACTTCGAAGAAGTGGCACTCGGTTACACGGAAGAAATGGCAGTAAGCGAAGCTGCAAGATGCTTGCAGTGCAAAAACAGACCCTGCGTAGCGGGTTGCCCTGTCAATGTGCAAATCCCCGAATTTATTGATCTGATTGTGAAAAAAGATTTCGCAGGCGCTTACAAAAAAATCAAAGAAACCAATTCACTCCCCGCTGTATGCGGCAGAGTTTGCCCGCAAGAAACACAATGCGAAGCCAGATGTGTTCGCGGAATCAAAGGCGACAGCGTAGGCATTGGCCGTCTCGAACGCTTTGCAGCAGACTGGGCAATGAAAAACTTAGATGAAAAAGCAGAAGCCCCGAAAAGCAACGGACACAAAGTTGCCGTTTTGGGCGCAGGCCCTGCAGGTCTCACCTGTGCAGGCGACTTGGCAATGTTGGGCTATGATGTGACCATCTTTGAAGCATTCCACAAAGGCGGCGGCGTGCTGGTTTACGGTATCCCCGAGTTTCGTCTGCCAAAAGCAATTGTTCAAGCAGAAATCGACAAATTGATTGAAATCGGTGTAAAACTTGACACCAATATCTTAGCAGGTAAAGTTGTCAGCATTCCCGAACTCTTCGAAGAAGAAGGTTTTGAAGCTGTATTTATCGGCACCGGCGCAGGTCTGCCCATGTTTATGGAAATTCCGGGCGAAAACCTCAACGGCGTATTTTCTGCCAATGAGTTCTTGACACGCACCAACCTGATGAAAGCTTACAGCGAAGAAGCTGCAACACCGATGATGAAATTCAGCAAGGTTGCTGTTGTAGGCGGCGGAAACGTTGCCATGGACTCTGCTCGTTGCGCACAAAGACTCGGTGCTGATACGGTATACATCGTTTACCGCAGAAGCATGGAAGAAATGCCTGCCAGAAAAGAAGAAGTTCATCATGCAATCGAAGAAGGTATTGTTTTCAATATCCTCACAAACCCCACACAAATCATCGGTGACGAAAAAGGCTATGTCAAAGGCATCGAATGTGTGGAAATGGAATTGGGCGAGCCGGATGCTTCCGGCAGAAGACGTCCTATTGCTAAAGAAGGCAGCGAATTCGTTTTAGATGTTGACGCGGTTATCATGGCACTTGGAACCAACCCCAACCCCATTATCAGCGACAACACACCGCACCTGGACATCAATAAAAAAGGCTGTATTATTGCCGACGAAGAAACAGGCGCAACATCACTGCCCGGCGTTTTCGCAGGTGGCGACATTGTTACAGGTGCAGCAACGGTTATCCTCGCTATGGGCGCAGGAAAAGTTGCTGCAGCAGCCATGGACAAATACATCCAAGAAAAAAAATAAATTAAATACATCAAAACAAAAGACCGCGCTTGCGGTCTTTTGTTTTGCGTTGAAGCGCATCATCGCGCCGATATCATTGTTTTAGTCTGCCCTGCAATGTAACATATTTTCAATATTTTTATCTCCGATCCTTTTATGAGCTATTCATTGCAAATCAACACTGCATCCGCTGATAATTTCTTGTATGCTCTCGACCATAAATAAAACGGCCGCAACAGTTTAAATAATCTCCTCGCAGCCGTAACCCTTTTTTTGAACTTTAGCGTTTCCTATGACGATTCTTCTTTGTTTGCCCTTTCATCAACCACACCTCCCTCCAGTACCGTGCGTCTTTTTACAAATTCCTCATGGCTTATTTCTCCCTGTGCATATCGCAGCCGCAACACACGCATGGCATCGTCTTCCTGCACCCTGTTATTTTGCTGAGCCGATGTACTTTTCATCGTTGCCTGACCCTTTAACAATTTTATGGCGATGACAATCACAGCAATCACCACCGCAACCGCAAAAATCGCCCCTATGATGTGCCAAAGTCCGAATCCCATTCCCGACATATTTTGTCCGCCACCTGCCCAACCTGACATTTTGTTTGCACCATAATTCATCATGTATTCAATTTTCCTTTCTGTTTTTCTTTTATGGATAATATTGTTTGTTTTGATTATGCTGTTTATTTGTGTCTTTTTCATGGCACAACTGTAAAAAAATCAGGATATTCATGAAATCGAAAGCCTCTTTGCAGCCAGAGCTCACCTTGCGTGATGTGGATTGTTGCAATTTATGCTATACTATAACCGTAATTTTAAAAACAGGAGCTGTCAAAGATGAATACACTCTATGAAAAAATCGGCCTTTTTGTCCCTGAAATTCTTCTTCCCGCAAAGGACATTGATTTGTCTGCATGGTCTGTTGTCGCCGTGGATCAATACACTTCGCAACCTGAATATTGGCAACAAACCGCAGCACAAAGCGCCCAAAAACCTTCCACCTTGCATATGGTCCTGCCTGAAATTTATTTGCGCCCGCAAGGCAACGAAGAGCAAATCAAAACCATCAATGCAACCATGGCAGACTATTTGTCTAAAGGCATTCTGCGCAAAATGCAGCCCGGCTTTGTGCTGATTGATCGCGCCACTCCCATCAACCCCTCCAGAAAGGGGCTGTTGGTGGCACTGGATTTGGAGCAATACGATTTTTCTCCCGCTTCGCAAAGCCTGATTCGCGCAACCGAAGGCACCGTGTTGGACCGTCTTCCCCCTCGTGTAAAAATCAGGCAAGACGCTCTTCTTGAGATTCCTCATATTTTGATGCTTATTGACGACCCCGATAAAACAGTCATTGAACCTCTCTTTCATCATATCGATTCTTTTGAGAATATCTACGATTTCGATTTAATGCAAGGCGGAGGTCACTTGACAGGCTGGTTTATCAAGGACTCTTCTTTGCTGAACGGTGTTGCTGATGCACTGGCAACGCTTGCTTCACCGACACATTTTCAAAGCCAATACGGATTAGACGACACAAAAGGCGTATTACTTTATGCCGCAGGCGACGGCAATCACTCCCTCGCCTCCGCCAAAACCCATTGGGAAAATATCAAGCGCTCCGCCGAATATGATTCAAATACTTACCACCCTGCCCGCTATGCCTTGGTTGAATTGGTAAATATTCACGATACGGGCGTTATTTTTGAGCCTATTCATCGTGTTGTGTTTAATGTTCCCATTTCTTCTTTTCTCTCAGACGTTGCCGAGGAGGGTGTCGATATTTTGCAATTCGACAGCCAAACGGCAATGAACAAAGAATTAAAACACCTGCAAGCTACAGCTCAATCCAACAAAGACAGCAATGCGCCTATGCAGCTTATTCCCTTTGTTACAGCCCAAACACACGGCATCCTCATCTTTGCCACGCCCACACACACGTTAGCCGTAGGCAGCCTTCAGCAACTGTTGGATCGTCTTCATGACAAATACAGTGACATGGAAATCGACTATATCCACGGCAACGACGTCGTCGAAAAATTGGCGTCAAAAGAAAACAACATCGGCTTTTTTCTGCCACCCATGCATAAAAACGATCTTTTTAAGACCATTGCCAAAGACGGTCCTCTTCCGAGGAAAACCTATTCCATGGGTGAAGCGGAAGAAAAAAGATATTACCTCGAAAGCCGTCTGATTAAACCTCATTAATCCTCAGAACTTATTAATTGCATCACGGTGCTTGCGCCCAATGCAACCAATAAAAAAGACACCCTGCGGTGTCTTTTTGTTTGTATTAACGTTTTGAGAATTGCGGAGCTCTTCTCGCTTTTTTCAATCCGTATTTTTTTCGTTCCGTCATTCTTGAGTCTCTTGTCAAAAATCCGGCTTTTTTCAATTCAGCCTTCAATGTGTCGTCAGCTTGCACCAACGCACGCGAAAGACCATGTTTGATGGCACCTGCCTGCCCGGTAAATCCGCCGCCTTTGACATTTACAAATACGTCATATTTGTTAAGCGCATCGGTAAGAGCAAGCGGTTGTTTTGCAACAACTTTCAAGGTTTCCATTCCAAAATAGTCATCAATATCTCTTTTGTTAATTGTGAAGTCGCCTTTTCCGGGGCGAAGAATCACACGTGCGATTGATTTTTTTCTGCGGCCTACAGCCATAAATTGTTCTGCCATGTTTGCTCTCCTCCTATGCCTTTATTTCCAATTTTTCGGGTTTTTGTGCTGCGTGAGGATGCTCGCTTCCAGCATATACTTTCAGCTTCTTATACATCTGTCTTCCAAGCGTGTTTTTCGGCAGCATTCCTTTGACTGCTTTTTCCACAACAAATTCAGGTTTTTTTTCCATGAGCACCTTATATTGCGTAGATTTAAAACCGCCCGGATACCCGGAATGTCTATGATACATCTTTTGTTCTGCCTTCTTGCCGGTAAGCACGATTTTATCCGCATTGATAATGATGACATAATCACCTGTATCCAAATGAGGTGTGTAGTACGGTTTGTTTTTACCGCGCAAAATACTTGCTACCTGCGTAGCCATTCTACCCAGCGTCAAACCTTCTGCATCAACCACATACCACTTTTGGTCAATATGTTCCGGCTTGGCAATTGTCGTTGTTTTCGTTAACATGAATTCCTCCATCGATTGGTATTATTGACATTCCCGGGGCATTGGGAATATATAATGCCAACGTATATTTTATAAAATTAATGTTTCATTGTCAATATATACTTGTGCTTTTAATAGATGATTTTTTTTAAATATAACCCCCAGGGCGGAAGCGTGGGTCCCGATAGTGTTCGATCCTTTTTATTTAAAATTTCTCCTATGTCATTGGGGTTAATTTTTCCGATCCCGCAATAAAAGAGCGTTCCGGCAATAATGCGCACCATGTTATATAAAAACCCGTTTCCCGCTACCTCGATGACAATCAATTCACCCGACTTTTCCACGGTCAATTCATAAATCTCACGTTCAAAGCTTCGGCACTGGCTGCCCGCCGCACTCATTGCCGAAAAGTCGTGCCTTCCCACCAAGTGCGTTGCTGCCTGCTGCATCAAGGCCAAATCAATGTATGCAGCATAATGATATGCACGCCGCAAATAAAAAGGCGAAAGCACACGGCGGTTATAGATTTGATAGCGATATGTTTTTTGTTTTGCACCAAATCGGCTGTGAAATTGACTGTCTCGCTCAAGTGCCTCAACAATGCGAATGTCTTGAGGTAGTGCACTGTTGAGCGCGTCGGAAAATTTTTCTATGGGGATTTTGGACACCGTAAAAAAATTCGCACATTGTCCAAGGGCATGCACCCCTGCATCGGTGCGTCCCGCACCGATAATGGACAACTTTTCTCCGACAATGGCTTCAAGCGCTTCTTCAATTTTTTGCTGAACAGAGATGCCGTTAAGCTGCCTTTGCCAGCCGCAATAGGCGCTGCCGTCATATTCTATGATGATTTGCACGTTGCGCATAGAGCCGTCTCCTCACCTTGTTTATTGAATGGGAATGCGCATTAAAGGCAAAAATCTGCTGGCAATAATCATGGCCACCATCACCGCTGTTATGATATAAGCAATTTTGTCGTTTTTATCATACTCCAACTCGTACAGGCGTGTTCTGTTATTCCCGCCTCTGTAACATCTTGCCTCCATTGCCATGGCAAGCTCATCTGCCCGTTTAAAGGACCCTATAAAAAGCGGCACCAAAATCGGCACAATATTTTTCGCTTTTTTCAAAATTCCACCGGTTTCAAAATCAGCCCCGCGCGCCTTTTGCGCTTTCATGATTTTATCCGCCTCTTCCATCAATGTCGGAATAAAGCGCAGTGCAATGGTCATCATCATCGACAACTCATGGGCATAACTGCGCACCCCGGGAATCACCTTCATGCAATATTCCATGCCGTCAGTGAGTGCAATGGGTGAGGTGGTCAGTGTCATCAGCGATGTGCCGATAATCAGCAATGTCAAACGAATAGCCATAAAAGCGGCATTAATTAACCCCGCATCCGTCACCTTCAAAGCGCCGATTCGCAACAGCACATTGCCCGGCGTTACAAACACATTTAATATGACTGTTATCAAAATAATAATTAAGATTGCTTTGACGCTTTTAAAAACAAATTTCAGCGGAATATTGGACATGGCAATCAAAAATCCGAGAAACGCCACACCCAGCGCATAGCCTACATAGTTGTTGGCAAAAAATAAAATAATGATATAGACAAACGTATAAACAATCTTGGTGCGCGGGTCCAAATCGTGTATCTTTGATTGAACGGGATAGTATTGACCGATGGTTATATCTTTAAACACGGCTTGCCCTCCCCGCTTTTTAACGCGCGCAAAATATCTTCTTTTGCTTCTTCCGGCATGAAAATTTTGTCATCTACATCCAACCCGGCTTTTTTCAATGCCCGCATCAAATATAAAATATCCGGTGCACTCAGTCCTATTTCGTCCAGCTTTTCAACCTGTGTAAAAACCTCCGCAGGCGGTGCATCCATCAAAATTTGTCCTTTCGACATGACAATGACGCGGTCTGCCAATGTTGCAACTTCGTCCATGTTATGACTGACCAGCACGACGGTTGTTTGCTGTTTTTCGTGCAACTGATTGATGCTGCGAAGAATGTCTTCTTTGCCGTAGGGGTCTAAGCCCGCAGTGGGCTCGTCCAAAATCAAAATTTCCGGTTTCATCGAAAGCACCCCTGCAATGGCCACACGGCGCATTTGCCCGCCCGAAAGTTCAAAAGGTGAACGCTCTTTGTAGGTATCAAAATCCAAGCCCACCACTTCCATGGCGTCCTTGACACGATTTTCAATTTCTTCTTCCGTGAGCCCCAGGTTTTTGGGACCGAAAGCAATATCTTTGTAAATGGTTTCTTCAAAAAGTTGATGTTCCGCATATTGAAACACAAGTCCCACTTTTCTGCGCAATGCCAGTTTGTCACCCTTCGCACCCGACATTTCCACGCCGTCCACCAAAACACTTCCTTGTGTGGGCGTCAACAATCCGTTCAGATGTTGAATCAACGTGGATTTACCGGACCCCGTGTGACCGATAATGCCGATAAATTCATCCTTCTCAATGGAAAAATGAATATCTTTTAATGCGGCAAATTCGAATGGTGTTCCCTGTGCATAAATATGTGATACATCAATCAGCTGGACGGACATAAGTTTTTCACCAGCTCATCTACCGTTAAAATACCCTCCGGTATTGCGAGTCCTTCTTTTTTTAGTTGGTGGGCAAGATTGGTGATATTGGGTACATCCAAAAAAACCGATTGCAGTTCTTCAACCCGTGCAAAAACTTCTTTTGGTGTTCCTTGCATCAAAATATCCCCTTGATTCAACACAACCACACGATCTGCCTCGACAATTTCTTCCATATAATGCGTGATGTAGACCACGGTTGTATTGTTTTCTTTATTCAACTGCTTGATGCACGCCAGCACTTCTTCTCTGCCGGAAGGATCCAGCATTGCGGTTGCTTCGTCGAATATAATACACCGCGGTTCCATGGCCAATATGCCCGCTATGGCAATTCGTTGTTTTTGTCCGCCGGAAAGTTGATGGGGTTTGCGATCTTTAAACTCGCTCATACGCACCTTTTCCAGCGCCTCATCTACACGTTTTCGTATCTCTGAGGGCTCCACGCCCAGGTTTTCAGGGCCAAAGGCCACGTCTTCTTCCACAATGGTGGCAACAATTTGGTTGTCGGGATTTTGAAACACAATGCCTGCCTTTTGCCTAATTTCCCATATCATGTTTTCGTCTTTTGTGTTCATCCCGTAAACAAAAATATCCCCTTTTGTGGGCATAATAATACCGTTGATCAATTTTGCAAGAGTGCTTTTGCCACTGCCGTTATGACCAATGATGCCGACGAATTCACCTTCATAAATATCCAGGCTCAAATCGTATATCGCTGTGATTTCTTCTTCGTCGCGATCATATTTATATTGTAAGTTTTTTATTTCAATCGCCTTTTGCATTATGGTTACCTGTTTTAAGAAAGAGAGGAGTAGCTTTGGCTACTCCTCTTTCGCTGCTATCGCACTGCTCTCTGTTAATCTGAGGATTGCCATTTCCGCGCCATCCCCTTTTCTAGTCCCCAATTTATAAATGCGCGTATATCCGCCTTCTCTTGCTGCATTGGCCGGTGCAATTTCCGTGAAAAGTCTGGTTACGACTTTTCTGTCGGTAATATAGCCCAGCGCCTGGCGTTTTGTGTGCAATGTATTGCGCTTTCCGAGTGTAATCATTTTCTCTGCGATTTTCCCTGTTTCTTTTGCCCGATCAAGTGTCGTGGTAATTTCTCCATATCTGAAAAAATCTGTTACCAAATTTCTCAGCATCGCTTTTCTTTGATCGGAAGGGCGTCCTAATTTTTTATATCCTGCCAATTTTTATCCCTCCTCTTATTCGTCACTCTGCTTAAATTTCAGGCCCATCTCAGCCAGTTTTTGTTTTATTTCACTTAAGGATTTTCTGCCCAAGTTGCGAATCTTCATCATCTCATCTTCTGTTTTTTCTGTCAGTTCAGAAACATAATTGATGTTTGCGCGTTTTAAGCAGTTGTTGGAGCGTACGGAAAGTTCCAACTCTTCGATGGACATTTCCAGAACTTTTTCTCTCTTGTTTTCGTCTTTTTCGACCAAAACTTCCATCTCGCCTACTTCGCTTTCCAAATTGATGAACATTTTTAAATGATCATTTAATACTTTGGCAGCCAAAGAGATGGCGGCATTGGGCGTAATGGTTCCGTTTGTCCAAATTTGAATGCTCAATTTGTCAAAATCAGTTACATTGCCCACACGCGTGTCCTGAACCGTAAAGTTTACCTTTTTAACAGGTGTAAAAATAGAGTCCATTGGCAGCGTGTCGATGGTGTCTTTTAAGTCTTTGTTTTTATCCGCCGGCACATAGCCCCTGCCCTTGGCAATGGTCAGCTCAATGTTGAGCTCCCCTTCTTCGGTCAGTGTGGCGATATGAAGGTCTTTATCAACAATTTCTACATCCGAGCTGATTTCAATATCGCCGGCCTTAACTTCGCTCTCGCCTTTTGCTCTGATGTAGGCGGTGGCATATTCTTCTTCACCCAGCATTTTTATTGCCAGTTTTTTGAGATTCAAAATAATTTGAACCACGTCTTCTTTTACGCCGGGAATGACCGAAAATTCATGCAAAACACCGTCAATTTTAACTTTGCTCACGGCTGCGCCGGGCAGCGAGGAGAGCATAATACGGCGAAGTGAGTTGCCCAGCGTAATGCCGTACCCTCGTTCAAGAGGTTCTACAACAAACTCTCCGTAGGTGCCTTCTTCATTTAAATTCTGTATTTCTATTCTTGGTTTTTCGAATTGAATCATTCTACCCCTCCGTATTCTTTTTTTCTTTGATGGGGTCTGACTACTTAGAGTAGTACTCTACGATAAGATTGTCTTTGATCTCAAGGCCAATATCTTCACGTGTCGGCATTGCAACAACTTTACCGGACATTTTTTCATAATCCGCATCCAGCCATTTCGGGAGAATTCTTCCCGTTGCCGCTTCTGCCAGGATTTTAAATTTCGGGCTCTTTTTGCTGTTGTCTTTCACAGCAATGCTCATGGATTCTTTGACCAAAAACGAAGGGATATTTACTTTCTTTCCGTCGACCAAAAAATGTCCGTGCAAAATAAGCTGGCGTGCTTCTTTTCTCGAAGAAGCAAATCCCAGTCTATACACCACATTGTCCAGTCTGGATTCCAAAATTCTCAAAAGGTTTTCGCCGGTAACGCCGGGTTGTTTTTCCGCCAGTGTAAAATAGTTGCTGAACTGCTTTTCCAAAACGCCGTAAAATCTTCTTGCCTTTTGTTTTTCGCGCAGCTGCATGCCGTATTCGCTTACTTTTGTGCGTCTGTTTCCGTGCTGACCGGGTGCTGTCTTGCGACGATCCAAGGCACATTTCACAGAATAGCAGCGATCACCCTTCAAAAAAAGTTTCTGTTGTTCTTTCCTGCACAATCGACAGGAAGCATCTATATATCTTGCCATAATTTCAATCCCTTTCCTTATACTCTTCTGCGCTTGGGCGGTCTGCAACCGTTGTGCGGAATCGGCGTTACATCCTTAATGGAAGTAATGTCCAATCCTGCCGCTTGCAGGCTACGAATAGCGCTTTCTCTGCCGGATCCAGGACCCTTAACAAATACGTCTACCGTTTTCAGGCCATGCTCCATTGCGCGCTTTGCAGCTTCTTCAGCCACAGCCGATGCCGCAAAAGGCGTACTTTTTCTGGAGCCTTTAAACCCCATTTCGCCTGCGCTTGCCCAGGAAATTGCATTGCCTGCAACATCCGAAATGGTCACAATGGTATTATTAAAACTCGATTTGATATGCGCCTGTCCGCGCTCGATATTCTTTTTAACTTTTTTTCTTCTTGTTTTAACCGTCTTTTTTACTGCCATTATAGCCGCTCTCCTTTACTTTTTCTTTCTTCCGACAGTCTTTTTGGGTCCCTTGCGTGTTCTGGCATTTGTCTTTGTCTTTTGTCCGCGCACAGGGAGCCCTTTTCGATGTCGCATGCCTCTATAACAGCCGATTTCCATCAAACGTTTTACGTTTAATTGCACTTCACGTCGCAAATCGCCCTCAACAGCATATTCTTGATCGATCAGCGCTCTTATTTTGTTAACTTCGTCTTCCGTTAAGTCCTTGATCCTGGTATTGGGATCCACGCCCGTTTGAGCAAGTATATTTTGAGATGTTTTTTTGCCTACTCCATAAATATAAGTAAGCCCAATTTCAACTCGTTTATCTCGTGGTAAATCTACGCCGGCTATTCTCGCCATCAGCAGTTACACCTCCATTTAAAAATTTAAAATTATTTTGTCTTATTTTTATTTTATATATAGAAAACAAGGTTAGTATAGATACTCAGCCGCACCTTGTTTTTCTTTGCGAGCAAAATTATCCTTGTCGTTGCTTATGTTTTACATTTTCGCAAATCACCATCACTTTGCCTTTTCGTTTGATGACTTTGCATTTCTCACAGATCGGTTTTACCGACGGTCTCACTTTCATGTTGTTTCCTCCTTCTATCTGCTTTTTCCGCGCCATATGATTCTGCCCTTGGTCAAATCATATGGAGAAAGTTCCACGATTACTCTGTCCCCGGGCAATATTTTTATATAATTCATTCGCAGCTTCCCGGAAATATGAGCGATGATTTCATGGTCATTTTCAAGCTTTACCTTAAAAATCGTATTTGGCATTGCCTCTGTAACTGTACCTTCCAGTTCAATAACATCTTCTTTACTCATATATCGCTCTTTTCATCTCCCTTATCTTTATCTTCTCCGTTTTGCACGGCGATTTTTTTTCTGATTGCGTGGTTTGTCAAGTTGCCTTGAATGATTTGCTGAAGAATGTCTTCAAATATTGTGTTGCTCTTCGACAAATGCTTTATTTTCTTTTTCTTAGGCTTTTCAACTTTTCGCATTTTGCCGTCTGCCAAAAGAACATAGTCTTCATCGATAACTTCTACGACAACCATCCAGCGATTTTTGTCTCTCCCGGCGAGGGGTTTTACCAGTTGTCCAATTGATAAATACCGTAACATTATAATTATACCTTATCTAATGACCCATTGTCAAAATTTCGTATGTGTCCGATTTTATCAGCAGTGTATGTTCATAGTGCGCCGAAAGTTTATTGTCCAGTGTCACCGCCGTCCATCCGTCATCCAGCACCCTTACTTCGTGTGTTCCCTGGTTTACCATAGGCTCAATGGCCAGTGTCATATTTTCTCTTAATACCACACCTCTGCCTGCTGTGCCATAATTGGGAATAGACGGACTCTCATGCATCGCCGAACCAATACCGTGTCCCACATAGTCTCTCACAATCGAAAAGCCGTTTGCTTCCACATAAGCTTGAATTGTATGTGAGATGTCTCCCAACCTTGCTCCGGCTTTGGCATATTCAACACCTTGCCAAAAACTTTGTTTCGTCACGTCTATGAGACGCTGCGCCTCCGCAGAAACTGCCCCTACCGGATAAGTGTTTGCCGCATCGCCAAAGTAGCCTTTGTAAATTGCGCCAATGTCCACACTTACAATATCCCCTTCCTTCAACACTCTCGTGGAAGGAATCCCGTGAACAATCTCCTCATTGATCGAAATACAGACAGAAGCAGGATAACCCTGATAGTGCAAAAAGGCCGGTGTGCAGTCGTGGCTTCTGATAACCTCTTCCGCAATTTTATCCAATTCCAAGGTCATTATCCCCGGTCGAATATTTTCTGCCACCGCTTGGTGGGCCAGTGCCGTTACCTTTCCCGCTCTTCGCATCAAGTCAATTTCTCGTTCTGATTTGATCGTGATCATCTATTTTAAAGCGCTTTCTATGTCGTGTGTAACATCTTTGATGTCTTGCTGTCCGTCAATGTTGATGAGTACATTTTTTTCTCGATAATATTCTGTCAACGGATGCGTTTTTTCTTCATATTCAACCAGTCTTTTTTTCACGGTTTCTTCTGAATCATCAGCGCGTTGATAGAGTTCTCCGCCACACTCGGTGCACTTGTTTTCGGCCTTGTCATCAAGGTATTTTATGTGTGTCGTGGCGCCGCAGTTTTTGCACACCCTGCGCCCTGTGATGCGTTCCGTCAAAATCGAAAAATCCACTTCGATATTGATTACCGCATCAATTTTTTTGCCCATTGCATCCAGCGTCTCTTCCAACGCCTTTGCCTGGGTAATGGAGCGGGGAAAGCCGTCCAACATAAAACCCTTTTGCACATCAGGCCATGTGAGCCTGTCGGCTATCAGTTCTACAACCACTTCATCCGGCACCAAAAGCCCTTGATCCATGTAACCTTGTACTTTCTTGCCCAAGGCAGTGCCTTCTTTTACATTGCTTCTGAAAATATCTCCCGTTGAGATATGCGGTACTTTTTTAAGCTGTGTGATAAACGCCGCCTGCGTGCCTTTGCCGGCACCGGGAGGTCCTAACAAAATAATATTCATCCGCATACACCTCCTTTATTTCAGAAAACCTGAATAATTTCTCATTAATAATTGCTGTTCCAATTGCTTTACGGTATCCAGCGCAACACCCACTACAATCAAAAGACTGGTTCCCGAAAACTGCAAGTTGATGCCCATGGCATTGCCCAAGAAAATCGGCAACGTGGCAATTACTGCCAAAAACAGACCGCCTGCCATTGTCAGTCGATTCATAGCTCTTTTGATATAGTCAGCGGTGGGCGCTCCGGGTCTGATTCCCGGTATAAATCCACCGTATTTCTTTAAGTTGTTTGCCACGTCATGCGGATTAAACACCGCACTGGTATAAAAGAACGTGAACAAAATAATAAACAAAATATAAGTAATGGTCGAGGTGACGCCGCCCCATTTAAAGGCTTCCGCCATCCATACAAAAAATCTCGAGTTGGGGAAAAAGCTTGCCAAAATGCTCGGAAACATCGTCAAAGAGCTGGCGAAAATAATGGGAATTACCCCGGCTTGGTTCATGCGGAGCGGTATTGACGTATTTCGACCGCCATACATTTTTCGTCCCACCACGCGCTTTGCATACTGCACAGGCACTTTTCTCTGCCCTTCGGTCACCGCTACAATGGCTATGATTGCTGCGATTACAAAGACAATTGCGCCAATTAACATAAACACAGACAGTGTTCCGTTTTGCAAATACTCGTAAGTGGTCACAAACAATGCCGGAATGCGCGATACGATGCTGGCAAAGATAATCAGCGAAATACCGTTCCCGATACCTTTTTCCGTAATTTCTTCACCCATCCACATCAACAGCGCCGTACCGGCTGTTATCGTAATGCCCACAATGGTTCTTGTAAGCAACGTATCGGGAACCAACAGGTTTCGATAGCCGATAACCAACCCCAACGCTTGAATCAGGGCCAAACCCATGGTCAAATAACGCACATATTGTGTGATTTTTCGTCTGCCGTCTTCTCCGGACTGCTGCAGCCTCTGCAATGAAGGAATTACCATTGTCAACAGATTCATAATAATGGATGCGTTGATGTACGGTGTAATGCTCATTGCAAAAATGGTAAAATTGCTGAAGTTTCCGCCTGATACAATATCCATCAATCCGAACATGCCGTTTCCTTTTACGATTGATGCCAATTGCGCTTTGTCAATATAGGGCACGGGAATAAAGCTGCCCGCTCTATAAATCAAAAGCATCACAATCGTAAAAATGATACGTCTTCTGGTTTCGGGAATTTTCCAGGTATTCTTCAGGGTCTCGAGCATTTAGACCACCTCAGCCTTTCCACCGGCTGCCTGAATTTTTTCTGCTGCACTCTTGCTGATTTTGTCCGCCACCACTGTCAGAGGAACGTTGATTTCGCCTCTGCCCAGGATTTTGATTCCGTCATAATTATTTTTCACGATTCCTGCGTCCACAAGAACCGCTTCGTTAATTTCTGTTCCTTTTTCAAATACATTCAGCTGCTCTACATTCACAATTGCATAAATGGTTTTGAATCGTTTGTTCGTAAAGCCTCTTTTGGGAAGTCTTCTCGCCAAAGGCATTTGACCGCCTTCGAAACCAACGCGCACTTTGCCGCCCGAACGCGACTTTTGTCCGTCTTGTCCTCTGCCGGCCGTTTTACCCAGTCCGCTGGCTGTTCCTCTTCCTTTTCTTGTTTTCGGTGTCTTTGAGCCTTCTGCAGGCTTTAATTGATGCAACTTCATCAGCCACACCTCCTATATTTCTTCCACATCCAGCATAAAACTGACTTTTTCAATCATTCCTCTTGTTTGCGGAGTATCTTCTTTGATTACACTGCTGCCGATTTTGCTCAATCCAAGAGCCTGAAGGTTCGCAATTTGATTTTGGAGCCTTCCGATTTTGCTCTTTCTTAACGTAATCTTCAGCTGTTTATTTGTTTTTTTCAATTTCGCACACCTCTATTCCAGGATTTCTGATGGATGCTTTCCTCTTCTGCCGGCTACTTCTTCCACTGTTGTCAGTGCACGCAGTCCCTGCATTGTAGCTGCAACCATGTTGTTGGCGTTGTTGGAGCCCAAGGATTTGGTTCGAATATCCTTTACGCCTGCCAATTCCAATACCGCACGAATCGGACCCCCGGCAATAACACCGGTACCTTTTCCTGCCGGCATCATCAGCACTTTTCCCGCGCCGAATCTTCCAATGACTTCATGTGGTATCGTTGTTTTGACCATGGGCACCTTAATCATGTTTTTCTTTGCGTCTTCAATGCCTTTTCGAATCGCCTCGGGAATTTCAACAGCTTTTCCCGTTCCCACGCCTACATGACCGTTTTCGTCTCCCACAACCACCAAACAGCTGAAACGAAAGTTTCTTCCGCCTTTTACCACTTTGGTAACCCTGTTGATCTGAACAACTCTTTCTGTTACATCCAAAGTTGTCGCATCTATTTTTTCACTCATGTGTTTTCCTCCCTTAGAAATTCAGTCCGGCTTCTCGCGCGCCGTCTGCAAGTTCTTTGACTCTGCCGTGATAGATATATCCGCTGCGGTCAAAAACAACCGTCTCAATGCCCTTATCAATCGCCTTTTGCGCCACAGCTTTGCCCACTGCTTTTGCCGCTTCTTTTTTCGTTGCTTGTGCTATTTGATCCGCAACTTCTTTTTCTTTTGTCGAAGCCGCTACCAACGTTGTGCCGTTGATGTCATCGATGATTTGCGCATAGATATGTTTATTGCTTCGAAAAACATTCAGCCTCGGTCGCTGGGGAGTGCCGCTGATTTTGTTTCTTACACGGTAATGTCTTTTGCGTCTGTCTTTGTTTTTTTCCGGTTTTTTAATCATATTCTACACCCCTTTATTTTTTCCCTGTTTTTCCTTCTTTGCGTTTGACGACTTCGCCCGCATAGCGAATTCCTTTGCCTTTATAGGGCTCCGGCGGTCTTTTTTCTCTGATAATCGCTGCATAAGCACCCACCTTTTGCTTGTCAATGCCGGAAACGATGATTTTGTTGTTTCCTTCCATTGCGGTTTCAATGCCCTGCGGATCTTCCATTTCAACCGGATGCGAGTAGCCGAGGTTCAATACAAGTTTGTTGCCTTGCTTGCTTGCTCTGTAGCCTACACCGATAATCTCCAACTCTTTTTTAAACCCGTCTTTGACACCCGTAACCATGTTTGCCAAAAGCATTCTCGAAAGACCGTGCAATTCACGCAGCTTCTTTTCGTCGTTTTCTCTTGTAACCGTAATTACTTTGTCTTTTTCTTCAAATTCAATTCCTTGAAAAAACGTTTGTTTCAATTCCCCTTTGGGTCCTTTTACCACAATGGTATGTCCGTCTTTTTTGACTTCGACGCCGGCGGGAATCTCTATGGTCATTTTACCTATTCTAGACATGTTATACCCTCCTTACGCCTTACCATACATAACAAATGACTTCGCCGCCCAGACCGCTTTTGCGGGCTGACTTATCGGTCATAATGCCATTTGATGTGGAAATGATTGCAACCCCGAGTCCGTTCAACACTTTCGGCAATTCATCTTTGCCTGCATAGATTCTCAGCCCCGGTTTTGATATTCTTTTCAGTCCTTTGATGACTCTTTGTTTGTCATCGAGATATTTCAAACTTACCGTAATCATGCCTTGCTTGTCGTCGTCTTTTACATCATACGACTTGATATAGCCTTCCTGTAACAGGATTTCAGCTATGGATTTCTTTATATTTGAAGACGGTATCTGTACTTTTGTATGTCCCGCATTGTTTGCATTTCTTATTCTTGTCAGCATATCTGCGATCGGATCAGTCATTACCATTTTTATTTGCCTCCTTTTCGGGTTTTCTTACCAACTGGCTTTTTTCACTCCCGGAATCTCACCTTTGTATGCCAATTCTCTAAAGCAAATTCTGCAAATGCCGAATTTGCGCAAGTTTGCATGAGGTCTGCCACATATTCTGCATCGCGTGTAAGCTCTTGTGGAAAATTTCGGTTCTCTTTGCTGCTTTAATTTCATCGCTTTTTTTGCCATCTCGCACACACTCCTTCTTATTTACTAAACGGCATTCCAAGCTGTTTTAACAACTCAAAAGACTCTTTGTCGGTCCTTGCCGTTGTTACAAACACTATGTCCATGCCTCTTAATTTTTCGATTTTATCATAATTGATTTCAGGAAAAATCAATTGCTCTTTCACGCCAAGTGTGTAGTTGCCGCGTCCGTCGAATGCGTTGTTGTTCACGCCTCGAAAATCACGAACTCTGGGAAGCGCAATGTTAAACAACTTATCCACAAATTCGTACATCTTATCGCTACGCAACGTCACCTTTGCAGCAATGTTCATTCCTTCTCTCAGCTTAAAGTTCGACACGGAGCGTTTAGCTTTGATGACAACAGGATTTTGTCCTGTTATTTGCGCCAGTTCCGCCACTGCCGATTCCATCAACTTCGGATTGTCTTTGCAGTCTCCCAACCTCATGTTCACAACCACTTTTTCCAACTTCGGAACCTGCATCACATTTTGGTATGAAAACTCTGTCATGAGCGCTGGCATAATTTCATCTTTGTATTTATCTCTTAATCTGGCCATATTGTCTCCTTTCGCCGACTACTTGTCGAAAGTCTCACCGCATTTGCTGCATGCTCTGACTCTGCTGCCGTCTGTTAAAACTTTTTTGCCGGTGCGCACACCTTTTTTACACTTCGGGCAATAGAGTAGCACATTGGATGCGTGAATGGTACCTTCTTGTTTAAATATACCGCTCTGTTGGTTTTCTTTTCGCGGTTTCATGTGTCTGGTGAGAATATTTATACCTTCCACCAACACTTTGTCATCTTTGGGGCTGGTTTGAATCACTTTTCCTGTTTTTCCTTTGTCCTTGCCCGCTATGACCATAACTGTATCATCTTTTTTCACGTGAAGTTTCTTTTGCATATTTTTCCTCCCTACAGTACTTCAGGAGCAAGAGATATGATCTTCATGAATTTCTTGTCTCTGAGTTCTCTGGCGACCGGCCCGAAAATACGCGTTCCTCTCGGCTGAAGGTCGTCTTTGATAATGACCGCTGCATTTTGGTCAAATTTAATATAGCTTCCGTCGCGGCGTCTTACTCCGCGTGTAGAGCGCACAACAACCGCTCTGACCACGTCACCTTTTTTAACAACACCACCCGGGGATGCACTTTTAACTGTCGCCACAATGACATCTCCGATGTTGGCGTATCTTCTTCTTGAACCGCCTAATACTCTGATACACAAAATCTCTTTTGCACCTGTGTTGTCGGCGATTTTTAATCTGCTCTCTTGTTGTAACATCTTTTTTCCTCCTTGTGCATCAGTTTATTTGGCTTTTTCAACAACTTCCAACACACGCCATCTTTTGTCTTTGCTCAACGGTCTGGTTTCCATAATTCGCACGGTATCGCCGATTCCGCATTGGTTGGTTTCATCGTGCGCTTTAAACTTTTCTGTGCTTTTCACACGTTTTTTATAAACAGGATGCTTTGCAACTCGTTGTACAGCGACGACAATCGTCTTGTCCATTTTGTCTGATACGACTTTTCCGACACGTACTTTTCTATTCCCTCTCTCCATCTGCGTCTCCTCCTGTTTAAGCGTCCACAGTTTTCAATTCTCGCTGATGAAGAATTGTTTTTACTCTGGCATAATCTTTCTTTATTTCTTTAATACGCATGGGATTTTCCAATTGTCCCGTTGCCTGCTGGAATCTTAAGTTGAATAATTCGGCTTTAATGCTCGTCAACTGTTCCCGCAGTTCTTTATCCGTCATTTCGTGAAGTTCTCTTGCTTTCATTATTCTTCACCACCCACTTCCATTTCTTCTTTGGCAATGAATTTTGTCTTAATCGGCAGTTTGTTTCTTGCCAGTCGCATCGCTTCTCTGGCAATTTCTCCATCAACACCTGCCACTTCAAACATTACTCTGCCCGGTTTTACCACGGCTACCCAGTATTCCGGCGAGCCTTTGCCCGAGCCCATTCGTGTTTCAGCGGGTTTTTTGGTAACGGATTTATCAGGAAATATCTTAATCCATACCTTTCCGCCTCTTTTCATATATCGGGTCATTGCAATACGGGCCGATTCGATTTGGTTCGATGTAATCCAACCTGCTTCTAAAGCCACGATTGCGTATTCGCCATAAGATATTTTATTGCCACGAGTTGCTTCACCCGACATTCTGCCTCGATGCACTCGTCTGTATTTTACCCTTTTCGGCATTAACATTTCAGTTTCCTCCTAACGTATCTGCTTGCCTGTCAAACATCCACTTATTCTTTGTCTTTCTTTTCTCCCAAAACTTCGCCCCGATTGATCCATACCTTTACGCCGATTTTTCCATAAGTGGTATCTGCTTCGGCAAACCCAAAATCAATATCCGCACGAAGCGTTTGCAACGGCACGTTGCCTTCGCTGTAATGCTCACTGCGCGCAATGTCCGCACCGTTCAATCTTCCGGCCACATTGGTTTTGATTCCTTCCGCGCCGCCCTTTAACGCCTTGCTGATGGCTTGCTTCATCGCGCGTCGATACGACGTTCTCTTTTCAATCTGTTGTGCGATGGTTTCCGCTACCAGCTGTGCGTCGCAATCGATGTTTTTTACTTCCATGATGTTCATGATAATTTCTTTGCCGGTCATAGCCTGAAGTTCTTTTTTCAATTGCTCAATGCTTTCGCCGCTTTTTCCGATGATCATTCCGGGTTTCGCCGTATAAATGAAAATACGAATTCTTCCGGCAAAGCGTTCGATTTCAACGCGTGAAATACCTGCTTTATATTGTTTTTCTTTGATATATTTTCTTACTTTGTTGTCTTCGATTAACAGATCTGCAAAATCTCTGTCTTTCGCATACCATCTCGCATTCCAGTCTTTGATTACGCCTACTCTTAAACCGCGGGGATTAACCTTTTGTCCCATTCAACAAACCTCCCTATTCTCTTTCTTTCAGTACAACAGTAATATGTGTGGTTCTGTGGATAATCGGATTGGCGCGTCCCATTGATCCCGCCTTGTATCGTCTCATCATTTTTCCCTGATTGGCCGATACATGAAACACATATAAACTGTCAACATTCATATTATGGTTGTTTTCAGCATTCGCAGCTGCTGAATTGACAACTTTTTTCACATAGTGAGAAGCGCGATTGTTGGATGTAAATTCTAAAATGTCTTTGGCTTCTTTCAGGTTCTTTCCTTTGATTAAATCGGTAACTCTCTTTACTTTGAGAGGCGAAATGCGCAAATGTTTTGCGGTAGCTCTTGCTTCCATTGATTACTCAGCTCCTCTCATCCTATCTCAATTTAGTTTTTCTGTCGCCTGCATGCCCTCTAAAAGTGCGCGTCGGCGAAAATTCACCCAGTTTGTGACCAACCATATCTTCTGTTACATAAACGGGAACATGTCTTCTTCCGTCATGCACCGCAAGGGTATGCCCTACCATTTGCGGGAAAATCGTGGAGCTGCGAGACCAGGTCTTCAGTACTTGTTTTTTTCCGGTCTCATTCATTTCCTCAACTCTTTTTAAGAGTTTGGCATCGACATAGGGACCTTTTTTCATACTTCTGCTCATTGTTATCTCCTTGCTCCTTTCATTACTTCTCGTTTCTTCTTCTTACAATATATTGGCTGGAAGGCTTGTTTTTCTTCCTTGTTTTATATCCCAAAGTGGGTTTGCCCCATGGTGTTACCGGTGCGGGTCTGCCAATGGGCGCTTTTCCTTCACCGCCGCCGTGCGGATGGTCGCAGGGATTCATAACAACCCCACGAACCGTCGGACGAAAGCCCATATGTCTTGTTCGGCCCGCTTTGCCGATGGTGATGTTTTCGTGTTCTACATTGCCCACTTGGCCAATGGTGGCACGGCATTCTTTGCGCACTTCGCGCACTTCTCCGCTGGGCATGCGCAGCGTGGCATATTTTCCTTCTTTTGCCATTAACTGCACAAACACACCTGCCGAACGCGCCATTTGCGCGCCTTTGCCGGATTTTAATTCGATGTTATGTACCACTGTGCCCACGGGAATATTTTCCAAGGGCAAGCAGTTGCCTACTTTGATATCGGCGCCTACACCGCTTTCGATTTTGTCGCCGACCTTTAACCCGTTGGGTGCCAAGATGTATCTTTTTTCGCCGTCAGCGTAAAACAACAACGCAATATTGGCACTTCTGTTCGGATCATATTCAATGGCATTAACCGTAGCCGGCACGCCGTCTTTGTTTCTTTTAAAGTCTACAATTCTGTACTTTCTTTTTTCGCCGCCCCCTCTATGACGCACGGTGATTCTGCCATAGGTATTGCGACCGCCGTTTTTTGAAAGTTTCGTCACCAGACTCTTTTCAGGCTCTGTTTTTGTAATATCTTCAAACGAAGATACGCTCATTCCTCTTCTGCCCGGGGACGTCGGCTTATAATGTTTTATACTCATTATTCATTACCTCCCTTGTTTTGCTTACACATTTTCAAACAGCTTGATTTCTTTGCTGCCGGGGGTCAGCTTAATGATCGCCTTTTTCCAGCTCGCTCGTCTGCCTTGTGTACGCCCCATTCGTTTTACTTTTCCCTGCATGTTCATCACGCTTACTTTTTCAACTTGCACATCAAAAATTTCTTCAATCGCATCTTTGATTTGATACTTGTTTGCGTTTCTGTCCACTTTAAATGTATATTTTTTTTCTTCCGTTTGCATCATACTGCGTTCAGTAATCAGCGGTTTTAAAATAATATCGTGGGGATTATTCATTAGCTATACACCTCCTCGATTTTTTTCAAAGAGTCCACTGTCAATATCAAATAATCATATTTCAGCATGTCATAGGTGTTAATGGTATTGACTTGTGCCGTTTGCACAGCGGGAATGTTCTTTGCGCTGCGAATCACGTTTTCGTTCATGTTGTCAAGAACAATCAGCGCTTTTTCGGTGTTCAGTGTTTTGAGCACCGATGCCATTTCTTTTGTTTTGGCTTGAGTCAATTCCAGTTTATCGAGTACAATCAACTCATTCATATTGTATTTTGCCGAGAAAACGCTCTTCATCGCTAATCTTCTCATTTTTTTGTTAACATGTTGGCTGTAATCTCTCGGTTTCGGCGCAAAAATCACACCGCCACCCGCAAACAGCGGGCTTCGAATCGTGCCGGCACGTGCGCGGCCCGTTCCCTTTTGGCGCCAGGGTTTTCTGCCGCCACCGCGCACTTCCGCACGGGTTTTTGCAGACTGTGTACCTTGTCGTTTGTTCGCAAGCTGCGCCACAACCACTTGATGCACCAGCGCCTCGTTGGGTTCAATCCCAAATATTTCATCACTTAGCGTGACCTCATCAACTTTTTCACCTTTTATGTTTAAAACATCAATTTTCGGCATTTTTTTCTCCTTCCTTTACGATGGACTTTCAGTATGCTATTTTACGGTTTCTCTTACTGTAACGACGCTGCCCTTAAAACCGGGGATTGCACCTTTTACCAGCAATACGTTTTTGTCCACGTCCACCTTAACGACTTCAAGATTTTGAACCGTAGAGCGCACCGAACCCATCTGTCCGGGCAATTTCTTGCCTTTCCACACTCTGTGGGGGGTGGTCGCCGCACTCATGGCACCTGCTTTTCTGTGATATTTTGAACCGTGTTTCATCGGCCCTCTGCCAAAACCATGTCGCTTAATTGCGCCCTGAAAGCCTTTTCCTTTGCTGGTTCCCGTAACATCCACATAATCGCCGGCTTCAAAGATGTCCACTTTTATTTCATCTGCCAAGTTATATTCTTCGGCATTTTCAAACTTCATTTCTCTGAGCACTTTTTTAGGCTCCACGCCTGCTTTTGCATGATGTCCTTGCTGACATTTGTTGGTTCTGTTTACTTTTTTGTCTCCGTAGCCCAACTGAACGGCGCTGTATCCGTCATTTTCCATTGTTTTGATTTGCACAACCGTGCAAGGTCCGGCTTTGATCACCGTCACCGGCACCATGGCGCCATCTTCCGTAAACACTTGCGTCATTCCTACTTTTGTTCCGATAATTGCTTTTTTCATGTAATTAATACCTCCTGATTAGCGGATTATTTTCACAAATAATCATAATTACAGTTTGACCTCAATATCCACACCCGCCGGCAAATCCAATTTCATCAATGCATCTACCGTTTTTTGCGAGGGGTTGAGTATATCAATCAATCTTTTGTGTGTGCGAATTTCAAATTGCTCACGAGAATCTTTATACTTGTGCACCGCTCTCAAGATGGTGATGACTTCCTTTTCGGTAGGAAGCGGAATAGGACCTGATACATCTGCGTTTGTTCGTTTTGCTGTCTCTACTATTTTCTTTGCTGATTGGTCAATCAGCATGTGGTCGTAGGCTTTGAGCCTGATTCTGATTTTTTGTGTTGCCATACTTTGTTTCCTCCTCAAACTGTTCTGCTAGTTTTCGGAGCGATTGTCCTACACGCTGCCGGGTGTTCACCCGCTTTTTTTTGACTTATTTTGTGTAGTTTTTCATTCGCCCGATTGCTTTTGCGGACATACTCCGCGGAAATTACCCGCCGCAGCGGCAACCTTCCGCATCTTCGCATAATAGTGCAGCTTAAATAAGATATAATAAATTCACTCAAAATGCAAGCTTTTTTTTATTTTTTACGGAAAAGTAAGCAGGAAAGGCGTTTTCGCCTATCCTGCCTAACAGATTGCTTATTATTTATACCCTATTTGATAACACATTTTCAAGTTTTTTATCAAATATTTTCTTTTTCCAACACATCTTTTGCCGCTTCTTGCACAGCTTTAAGCGTTGTATCATACAGCGCCAGCATGGCTTTGCCTTTTTCAGTCAGCATTGATCCTTTCGCTCCGCACCTGACAATCAACTCAAAACCCAACTGTTGCTCCGTTTTTTTCAGTGCTTTCCAGGCCTTGCTGTAAGCCATGCCCATTTCTTTGCTCGCTTGATTTAAAGAATGGTTTTTTTCAATGCCGCGCAGCAACTGCGCCGTGCCCGGCCCAAAGGCGGCGGAAAAATCTTCAGATGCCGACAAGCACAACCGCACGGTTGCGGATAATTTTTTTGTCATATCGCTACCGTCATCGACTCAGCGCATTTTTCATCAGCGCATCATACATCTCCTGCGTTAAGTCGCAGTGATAGAACAATTTGTAGTGCCGTTTTGCTTCCTGGTACAAATCATAATCAAATTCTTCGGGATACAACAACTCGCCTAACCAAGTCATACCCATATAGCGATTGACCGAGGGCGGAAAACCCAACCAGTTATAGGGTCCAAAGGGCACTTCATAATAATTTCCGCTTTGAATGGCCTTGAGGTTTTTCCAAACCGCATCATCCTTTACCGTGGCATAAATACTACCCGGCGCAAAAATGATATAATCCGGATTCCATTGAATAATTTGCTCCATGGACACCTCGTTGCCGTTTCCTTTGCCGCTCACATTTTCAACCACTGCCATGTTGTTGGTCATCAAGTCAATAACTTCCCCATGAAACGACCCTTTGGCAATGACGTTTTGCCCCGATACGCCCAGGCAATACAAAATGTTTACCTTCCCCGCTTCTCCGATTTGTTCCATGGTCTTTTTGGTTCCGGAATATATTTCTTCGCAATAGGCAGACAGTGTTTTTGCTTCTTTTTTCATGCCCAACAACTCACCCAATTTTTCATAAGCAGCCGGCATTGTCTCTGTTGTGGCCTCAATAAAAATGGTCGGAATCCCCACCTGATCCATAATCTTATCCATATCTTCCACAGTCGTCGCCTTTTTTTCACCGATATCAATAATCACCTGCGGATTTGCCGCCGCCAATACCTCCAGATTCAAATCCCCCGTGGCATAAAACTGTCCGAGTACAGGAAGATCCAGATATTTTTGGTCTATGTAGAGCTCCGCATCATTCGTCCATTTTCCTGTCAAGCCTACGAGCTTATCAGGCGCCAACGAAAAAAGCACAATCTGTGACAGTGCCCCTGAGGGCGCTATGCGTTCGATGTTTTGTGGCAAATTTACGGTTCTGCCTGCCGAGTCCACGAATGCTATCGTTTTTTCACCCGATGGATCTGTCTTTGCCTGGCAAGCGCCAAGTGGCAGCACCATTGCCACCATCAAAACAATCGTTAGAACTATTAACCCTATCTTTTTTTTCATTCTCCTGTTCTCCTTCTTCATGATTATTTTTCACCTCTCTTGGGTATACAAATCTGTGTTTGCCCATCGTGGGCACCAACCATTTCCACTTCCGCTTGATACAAACGCCGCATCAATGCTTCGTCAACCACCTCACGCGGTCTGCCGTCTGCAATTTTTTTGCCTTCTTGCAGCGCAACAACCTTGTCTGCAAACAACAACACCTCATCGATGTGGTGGGTTGTCATAAAAATACAGTATCCTTCTTTCGTCAGTTGTTTTACTTGTTCCAGCACGCGAAAGCGATTTCCGAAATCCAAGTTTGCCGTAGCTTCATCCATGATTAATATTTTGGCTTGTTGTGCCAGCGCCCGCGCAATCAACGTCAGCTGTCGCTCTCCGCCGCTGGTTTGCATAAAGCCCCTGTCTTTCAAATGCAACAGTCCCATTTTTTCCAGTGCTTGCAGAGCAATTTTTCTTTGCTTTTCTTTCGGCGAAGAAAAATTGGGCAGGCTGGCGATGGTTCCCATAATCGTCATATCCAGTACGCTGGAATTAAACATCGGTGTATGCAGCTGCGGAATGTAGGCCATTTGTTGCGCAAGCTGTTTTGCTGAAATGTCCTTAATACTTTTGCCGTCTATACATATTTTTCCTTCATAATCCGTGAGCAATCTGAGAATACAGCGCATTAAGGTGGTTTTGCCCACACCGTTGGGCCCAATCAGGCAAGTAAATTGACCAAACTGCAGTTCAAAAGAAATGTTTTCCAATATTTTTCGTTCACCATACCGATAAGACAGTTCCATTACTTCCAGGCTCAATATTGTTCCTCCTTTCTCGTCAACAAATACATAAAGAAAGGAGCGCCGATCACCGCAGTCAATATCCCAATCGGTATTTCCGTACTCAACGCATTGCGCGAAATGTTGTCCACACAAAGCAAAAACAGTGCACCGGTTACGAGCGAAGCCGGCAGCAGATATTGATAATTGTTGCCGACCATGCGTCTGCACAAATGGGGAATCACCAACCCCACCCAACCGATTACGCCGCTGACCGATACACTGGCAGCGGTCACAAGGGTTGCACAGAGTATCACCGTTACGCGCACGGCTTTTGTGTTTACCCCCATGGTTCTCGCTTCTTCTTCGCCCATAGTGAGTGCGTTAATCTGCCAGCGAAGCAAAAACAACGGCACAATGCCGATGAGCATAGGCAGCAGCGCAAACTTCAAGTCGTTCAAACTCGTACTTGCCAGGCTGCCCATCAACCAATAGGTAATGGACGGCAGCTGGTCGGCAGGATCCGCCACCAACTTGAGATAAGACACTCCCGCGGTAAACAGCGAGCTGACCATGATGCCCGAGAGCACCAGGCCCAAAATGCGGTTTCCTTTTGTCTTGCGACTTACCAAGAAAACAAAAGCGACTGAAATCATGCCTGATACAAAGGCACCCAGCGCAATGGCGCCTCTTTGTGCAAAAAACATAATTGCAAGAGCCGCGCCAAAAGAAGCCCCCGCAGAGGTGCCCAAAATGTCGGGAGAGGCCATGGGGTTTTGAAAAATACCCTGGTACGACGCCCCGGCAACAGCCAGCGAAGCCCCTACCAAACAGGCTAGCACAATGCGCGGCAGGCGAACGCGAAACAAAATATCTTCCGCGCTGCTGTCCCAAAACGGCTCAACAGAAAAAAATTTCGACCCCAAAATTCCTAAAATCTCTTTGATGCGAATCGGGTATCTGCCCAATCCGAGCGAGACAATAAAAGCTGCAACCAACACCGCAAGCAATAGGAAGATGAGAAATACTTTGCGATTTTCTTTTAGTTTTCGAGTCATACATTCCTCGTCAATCTTATTATACTCAAGCGAGAATAATACTCTGTTCATTATACAGAAATCGTTTGCACGCGTCAACAGCTTTTTCCTGCTTTTACGGCATGCAATACAATCAAACTGTATGCTATAATGAACGCATACCGATTAAACAAGGAGCCGTAAAATGACGCATCTGTTCTTGGAAGGAGACAGCCAATCAGGCAAAAGCACCCTCATTGGTCGCTGCCTCGAAAAGCTTGGCATCTGCCCCGGCGGATTTCAAACGTATTTTTGCAATAGCGACCCCTCCCAGCCCCGCGCTTTGTATATGACTGCGGCAGGGTGTCAAAAAATAAAAAACGACGACAACATCGTCGCCTTGTTACAACCCTCTCTTCCTCCCCTTGTCTATAACCGCCGATTTGATGCCCTCGGCAAAAAATATATCGAAGACAGCAAGCCATGGGCAAAACTGCTCGTCATGGACGAGTGCTCTTTTCTGGAAAAAGACGCAACCGTGTTTCAGCAAGCCGTCTTAACTGCACTGGACGAGAACATCCCCATTCTCGGCGTGTGCCGCCCCGATAAAGCCCCTTGGACAAAGGCCATCGCCGATCATCCCAATGTTCGCATTTTATCCGTCACCCGCCAAAACCGCGAAGAGATGTTTCAACGTGCTCTTGCCCATCTGAACGGTTTGATGACATAACTTCTACTCTGTCATTATTTTTCTTTTCGCTGTGTAATACGGTGCATGCCGCCGCCATTTTTCGGTATGCCAATGAATTTCAATATTGACGCCCCATCCCTTCTGCAAAATCACGTATTCCAACTCTTTTTCGATTACTTCTCTGTCCGCTTTGTCCGTCAGCACGATATCGATCGTAACCCGCTTTTCTTGCCGCGCCACGCGATAATCCAACACGCCATCCCGAGTAAAGAGAACAGCGTCTAACGGGCTCATCTCATTTGACACCGCCTCACGCCGCACATTTTGCAATTTTTTCAACGTGCTGCCGCAGGCGCATGCCTGCGCGCTGATTTTTCCCTTATCCCCCGTGCGATAGCGAATCAGCGGCATCGCCTCATGACAAAGCGTTGTGAGCACGATTTCTCCTTCCTGTCCATCCCGCACCCAATTTCCTTTTTCGTCTGTAATTTCAATCAGCAAGTCATTTTCACGAATGTGCATCCCGCTTTTATCGCCGCACTCCACCGCACCGCCCAGCCCGCTTTCGCTTAAACCGTAATGTTCTATCACATGCAGAGAAAACCGCTCGTCAAGCTCCTTTTTCAAAAACGGCGGCGCGCTGTCCGCGCTGATGAGCACCGACTTCAGCGGAAGGCTTTTACCGATTTTATCGGCATAACGCATCAGTGACAGCATTTTAAAAGGCATGGCAACAGCGCAGTTTATTTTTTTCTCTTCCACCAAACAAGCCAGAGCATCAAAGGTTTCATCCAAAGAGCACGAAAAGACCGCAACGTTTATGCGCTCCAACGCCCGTGCAATCAATGCACCCACGCTGTGCTCAGCATTTGCAGGCATCCACACCAGACATCTGTCACCTTCAGTTGCAATTTCTCTCAGCCCGCAGGCAAAAAAGTCCACGGTTTTTTCAATATCCTCTTCCGAAAAAAACAATCGCTTTGCCTGCCCCGTGGTGGCCGACGAATACATTGTAATCACTTTTTCAACCCGACTTTGCGATAAAAGCAGCATTTGCCGGTGGTTTGCCGTCAGTTGCCTTTCGCTCAAAAGCGCAACGGCCTGCATATCCGCAAGAGAATCCATACCTCCAGGCAGATAGCTATAATACGCGCTCTTTTCCTTGACTCTTGCAAACAATGCGTTGATTTTTTTTAGCTGCATTTCCTCAATGCTCGCTCTGTTCAACTCCGCGATTTCTTCCTTTTGTTGAATCCAATTGTCTAACACAGAGCGTCTCATTTTGCCGCCCCGCTGTTTCGATACAGCGCTTTGCCGTTAAGTGCCGTCAAATTATACGCGCAGAAAGGAATGATTTTCTCCCCTGATGCCACACCCACCTTGCACTGTCTCAGTCGGTTTAAATCCAGCGAATAGACATCTTGAAAAAACATCGCCGATATCATGAGTTTGTGCGTACTGCTGCGCTTTAAAAATGCATCTAAGGAGGCAAAGGCCTCGCTGTCATCGTCCTCTTTGCCTTGGTTCTCTTCGCTTGCCGACCACTGTTTTGCCACATATTTTCGCGATTTTTCAATGGTGGCATCACAGCAATTCCCTTTTTCTTTTTCCGCGGAGACGACCGTACCGTTTTCCATGATTACCACCGAGGCAAGCAGGGAGCAATAGGCGCTTTCCGCACCGCCCCCGGCAAAATATTCTTGCCTGATAAGCCCCCCTGTCTGTTTTTCTATTTCTCGCATAAGAAAGGGCAGTGTCAGCGGCCTGTCTGTCAAATTTTTCGGATAACGCCCAAAAAGACTCACGGGCTGAAAGTGCACGCCCCTCACCGCAGGCATATGCTTTATCGCATAGTCGATAATATCGCCGATTTGATGATGGTTCACCCCGTAGACCAGCGTGGGCACCAGCACCACGCCCAGCCCGGCC
>ENA-UOOM01000279-UOOM01000279.1-fermentation-metagenome-genome-assembly--contig:-NODE-279-length-63690-cov-20.980545_pt1 | contig 63690 bp, 53 predicted proteins | sample MGYA00245781_ERZ724031 | MGnify/ENA primary metagenome ERZ724031 (study PRJEB28704, sample SAMN03018317) | fermentation metagenome | biome: anthropogenic terrestrial biome; feature: soil; material...
AAAAATGGTGTTCTCTTGTTTAATTTTTTTAATATAACTGTATGATTTTATTTCTTTTTTGCTATTAAATCATTTTATTACTCAAATTTTATTTTTTTTAGAAAATTATATATATCTTTGTTACCAGTATAGAGTAAATATTACACTAATTTTTGATTAGATTTCTTTATGATGGCAGCTAACAGGTATTTACTAAATCCGAGGACATTTAAATTAGAGCGTTTAGCAAAAATCAGCAGCTTCCCACTTCTTCAATCTACCATTTATGGAATACATGTTAAGCCAGAGAAAATATTTACTCATCACAAACCGAAGTTCTTTGGAATTACATCAATGAACAAAATCAGCTTTTTATAAACATATTTTTTAAAATAATTACTATAATTTTTTGCCTATGGATAAATCGAAAACAAAATAAACAAATTGAAAAACAATATAATTAGATACCAAAAGTGATTTTTTTAACAACACTGAATAAACATGAAAGAAGTATTAACTCAATTAAAATGTAAATCAATGAAAAGCTCTAAGAGTCTTTTAATCCTTGTGTTTTTTTTGCTATGCACTTTATCAGTGGCGGCTCAGAAAACAGTGAGAGGGACAGTTAGTGATACAGCGGGAGAGCCGCTGATAGGTGTAAACGTAATTGTAAAAGGTACCACTACCGGAACAGTTACTGATATAGACGGTAATTACAATTTGGATGTGCCGGGAAATGACGCAATCTTAGTCTTTTCATATATTGGCTATTCAACAGTAGAAGTGCAGGTTGGAAATCAAACAACTATCAATCAAACTCTGTCTGAAGACACCCAACTGATTGATGAGGTGGTTGTGGTTGGTTATGGTGTTCAGAGAAAAGAAACAGCAACGGGTGCCGTAACCTCTGTAAAAGGCGATGAATTAATTAAATCGCCGGTTGCCAACTTGTCAAATGCTATTGCGGGTAGAATGCCTGGTGTAATCACGTTACAAAGATCAGGGGAACCAGGCTATGACGGCGCAGCAATTAGAATTAGAGGATCAAACACGTTAGGAAATAATGACCCCTTAATTGTTATTGATGGTATCGCTGCAAGAGCCGGAGGTTTGGAGCGTTTAGACCCGAATGAGATTGAAAGTATTTCCGTACTTAAAGATGCGTCTGCAGCCATTTACGGTGCTCGTGCAGCGAATGGTGTTATTCTTATAACAACTAAAAAAGGGAATGTAGGGCAAAAAGCCCAATTGACTTATTCTTTTAATCAAGGTTGGGCAACACCTACAGTGTTACCAAAAATGAGCGATGCTGCTGAATATGCTGAATTGAGGAATGAGTTAATAGTAAATGATGGACTTGTAAACCCACTGGTAGGCCCTAATGTTGTTTCTGAACCCTGGAAAACTCAGGAAGAAATTCAAAATTATCGCAATGGAACTGATCCTTGGAAATACCCTAATACAGATTGGTACAAAGAAACATTTAAACCTTGGTCACCCCAAAATGTACATAATTTAGAATTAAATGGTGGTACTGAGTCTTTACAGTATTTTGCAAATTTCGGATATAAATTTCAAGACGGATTATATCACAAATCAGCTAACAACTATAATCAGTATAATCTTAGAATAAATTTAGATGCACAGCTTAACGATTGGATAAAGGCTAGTGTTGGTTTAATGGGTCGTCAGGAAAACAGAAACTTCCCAAGTCAGGGAGCTGGTGATTTATTATGGTTTACAGCTAGAGGACGGCCAACAGATCCGGCTTATTGGCCGAATGGATTACCAGGTCCGGCACAGGAATATGGAAGAAACCCCGTTGTAGCGGTTACAGACCAGACGGGTTACACTCACGATAAAAGATATTACATACAAAGTACTGGAAAAATTGAAGTGACACAACCTTGGATTGAAGGACTAAAATTAGTTGCTAATGTTTCATACGATAAATCTTTTGGACAAACTAAGACATGGTTCCAACCGTGGTACTTATACACTTGGGATTTCAGATCATACGAACAAGATGGTACTACTCCATTGCTGCAAAAAGCGTTAAGCTATCCAAGTGCTCCTGATCCATCTTTGAATATGAATTCTTTTGATCAGACCAATATGGTTCTCGGAGGATTTTTGAACTACGAAAGAACATTTGGCGATCATGCAGTTGTTGCTCTTGCAGGTATGGAAAAGGATACTTCAGACAAGGAATTCTTCAGTGGATATAGAAGATACTTCTTGTCAACTGCTTTACAGCATTTTAACGCAGGCGGCGACAAGGAAAAAAGTTCTGGAAGCGGCGGATGGAACGATAACTGGGAACGTGCCAGAATGAACTATTTTGGTCGTTTTGGATATAATTACATGGAAAAATACTTAGCAGAATTTGTTTGGAGATACGATGGCTCGTATATGTTTCCGGCGGATAAACGATTTGGATTCTTCCCCGGTGTATTATTAGGTTATAGAATTTCTGAAGAAAATTTTTGGAAAGAAAATGTTTCATCTATCGATTATTTAAAATTACGTGCTTCTTGGGGACAAATGGGTAATGACCAGGTTTGGTTTGATGGACAATTGCGTGAGTATCAGTTTCTTCCAACTTACTATTACGAATGGGGTTACATCGTAAATAATCAGGACGAAAAGGGATTGAGAATCAGCCGTTTCCCAAATCCTAATATTACTTGGGAAAGAGCTAATAATTTAAATATTGGGATAGAAGGAAGGACGTTCAGAAATCGTTTGTATTTCGAATTCGATTATTTCAATAATAAACGCTCAAATATTTTGTGGAGAAGAAATGCTTCAATTCCTCAAACTGCAGGATTAACATTGCCGGCTGAAAACATTGGAAAAGTTGACAATGCTGGTTTTGACTGGAAATTGGAATGGAATGAGGCAGTAAATTCTGATTTCAGATATAATATAAGTTTCTCTGGTGGATACGCTAAGAATAAAATTATTTTCTGGGATGAATCACCCGGAGCACCGGAATGGCAAAAATCTACAGGTCATCCGATGAATACCGGTTTGTATTTTGAAGCGGATGGAGTTTTCAAAGACTGGGATGAAATTAATAACAAAGCCAATCGTCCTAATTACGATGGTATTACCAGTGACGAAGGATTACAACCCGGAGATATCAAATTCAAAGATATTGACGGTGATAATAAAATAACTCCTGATGACAGAAGACGTTTCGATAGAACCAATGAGCCGAAATGGACATTCGGTTTAAATTCTCTTTTCCAATATAAGAATTTTGATCTGACTGTTTTGTTCCAGGGCGCTGCTGATTCTTGGACAAGACTTTATTTTGACTCGGGTGAAATAGGCAACTATTCAAAATACGTTTATGACAATCACTGGTCAGTAGCAAATCCAAGTAGCGAACATCCGCGTGTTCATGCTCGCGCAAAATACTACTGGGACAGTGGAGTTGGGGGCAGTAATACATATTGGATGCTCAGTACAGACTATATACGTTTAAAGAATCTGGAAATTGGTTATACTCTTCCCAAGACTTTAGTCCAACAATCGAAATTCTTTTCATATGCCAGAGTTTATCTCAATGCTGTGAATTTATTTACAATAACAAAAGCACACGATATAGACCCTGAAAGTACTGCGTCAAATGCTGTTTACTATCCATTATCGAAGGTTATTAACGTAGGATTTTCCGTAACATTTTAAATAGTTTAGAAGATGAAAAAATATAATATACATTTTATTTTTCTGTTTTTTCTGATATCGAGTATCGTTTCCTGTAACCACGATTTTTTGGATACGAAACCGCAGACCGAAATAACTGCTGACGATATTTGGAAAGAAGCAAGCCTTGCTAAGGCTTATATGTACGATATCTATTTTACATTTCAGGATGCCGGCTTTACTGAAGAATTACAAGCATCTGCAACAGATGAAGCTCTGTTTACGCACGGCCGTGAATTTAGAGAAACTAATGCAGGAGCTGTTACAGATGTGAATTTAGGTTGGTTTGCAAAAACGCAAAGTGGTCATCAATGGCAGAGATTATACAGAAACATCAGATCTTGCAACGATTTTATCGAAAACATCGATGCTGCTACTTTTGACGATGCAAACAAAACTCAACTCAAAGGAGAAGCTTATTTCTTAAGAGCATATTTCTATCATCGCTTGACAAGAGCTCACGGCGGTGTACCTTTACAACTTCGTGTTACGCAATTATCGGACGCTGCTGAAGAATTCTTAATTCCAAGAGCATCTTACGATGACTGTATTGCACAAATCCTTTCGGATATAGACAAAGCAGCTGAAGCATTAAAAGATAGAACGTTTGCAAATACCGAAAAAGGAAGAGCAACTCTTGCAGCCGTTAAAGCACTTAAGGTAAGGGTTCTTACCGATGCCGCAAGTGATTTACACGATCAGGCTACTGCATCTGCAAAAGCTTCAATTTTTGCATCCTATGCAAATAAAGAGTTATTGTTCTACACGAAAGGCTCAAGAAATGATAGATGGAATGCTGTGAAAAGTGCTGCAAAAGAATTAATGGATAGTCCATTAGGTCATGCAGTTCCTACATATGGAGGAGAAGGGCTTACTAATGATGAAAAGGCCGATCGTATCTGGAGATTCTTCCATCAAGATAGTCCCGATCACATATTTTCTCGTTATTTCATTGACACTAAATCAGAAAGTGGAACGCAAATGTCACTTTTCAATGGACCGTCCGGTTATCACGCCTGGGGTGGTAATACTCCGGTTCAGGATTTTGTAGATGCCTTTTCAATGGCAGACGGCTCGAAGTTTAGTTGGACGAATCCTACTCATGCTGCCGGTCCATATAAAAATCGAGAAGCTCGTTTTTATGCTACTGTGATGCATGATGGTATGAAATGGATTCAACGTCCGGCCGATTATGCAGCTGAAGAGCCAACCGGTACAATACATACAGGTTATTATCAACTCGATCCGGGAAGCACCGATCTATATGCCGGCATGGATACTCGTGACGGAGGAGGTGAAACATGGAATGCAACATACACCGGATATTACGTGAAAAAATTCATCAATCCTGCAAGAGGTGATCATCGTAACAGAATTACTGCAGTTTTTCCATTTATTCGTTTGACTGAAGTTTATTATGATTATATTGAAGCTTGTATAGAATTGGGCGAATTAGATGAAGCTAAGAAATATTTGAACGATATTCGTAAAAATGTGAATCTTCCCGCCGTGACAACCACAAGTAAAGATGAATTAAGGAGAATCTACCAAAATGAACGAAGATTGGATTTCTATTTCGAAGAGCATAGATATTGGGATGTCCGTAGATGGATGATTGCTCCAACAGCTCCGGGATTGAATAGTTTAAATGGTATCAGAGTTACAGGGATGTTAAAACCTGGAGTTGGAAAACAGGCAAAATATGCATATGACGAATCAAAATGGAACTATACTTATAGAGTTATTCCATTAACCCAGGAAAACAGAAAATGGGTTGATAAATGTTATTATCTGCCTATACATCGTGACGAAATGAACAGGAATAAAAGTCTTATTCAAAATCCGGGTTACTCAAACTAAAATTAATGAAAATAAGAGGCCTAATATTCTTAGGCCTCTTATTTTTTATTACTAACATATTTAATTAAGCTTATGCAGGAAAAAAAACTTAAGATGGGCATGGTTGGTGGTGGAAGCGATGCTTTTATCGGAGCAATTCACCGCAACGCTGCCTTTATGGACAACTTGGTTGAACTGGTATGTGGTTGTTTCAGTTCTAATCCTGAGGTGTCGAAATCTTCGGGAAAATCTTATTTTCTTCCGGATAACCGTATCTACGATACTTATCAAGAGATGTTCGAAAAGGAAATGCTGTTACCCGAAGGAGAACGAATGGATTTTGTCACTATTGTCACTCCAAACAAATGGCACTTCGAACCCGCCATGATGGCACTCGAAAGGGGATTTCACGTAGTTATCGATAAGCCTATTACTTTTTCATTGGAAGAAGCAAAAATACTCCGTGAGAAAGTAGAAGAAACAGGCTTGGTTATGGCTTTAACGCACGTTTACTCAGGTTACCCGGCAGTAAAAGAGGCCAAAGCAAGAATTGCAGAGGGCAAAATCGGCAAACTCAGACGAATATACGTAGAATATACTCAGGGCTGGTTATCGAAAAGAATAGAAGTTTTAGGTGGTAATAATGCCGGATGGCGTACCGATCCCTCACGAACCGGCAAAGCCGGTACTATGGGCGATGTTGGAACTCACGCATGGCATTTGGCCGAATATATTACCGGGCTTAAAGTGCAGGAAATCTGTGCCGACCTTAGGACTTTTGTTGAAGGGCGTCCAGTTGATGATGACGGAGCAGCTCTTTTACGTTTCGAAAACGGAGTTGCAGGAGTTCTTATGGCAACTCAAATTGCAACAGGAGAGGCCAACAATATCAGAGTGAGAGTTTACGGTGAAAAAGGTGGCATGGAGTGGAGACAGATGGATCCTAACCGATTGATCTTAAGATGGGAAGATAGACCAACTGAAGAGCTTTATATGGGAAGTAACGAATATATGAGCGATCTTGCGTTGTGGAACACAAGAGTTCCGGCAGGACATCCCGAGGGGTTTATAGAGGCTTTTGCCAATATATATCGTAACTTTGCCCTTACCGTAATAGCTAAAAAAAGAGGAGAGACCCCCGATTATAGAATTCTGGATTTTCCAACCGTGCACGATGGTGTCCGCGGAATGCAGTTTATTGAAACTATAATTGCTTCCGGCAATGATCAAAACAGCAAATGGCTCAAATGGATTGAATAAATTGGTTTTTTAATAGAAATTAAAGTGCTAAATAATTAAATTTTTCTATATTTGCACATTAAATATATCATTTTATTCTTTTCTCAGTATTTAATAATATCAATTAAATATTTAATTTACTAATTAATAGATAGATGGCAAAATCAAAAAACATCTATGGTGATCAACACAAAAGCCGTAAAAAATTTCATCAACGTAAAGGTTTTGTTTTGTTGTTAGGCATTGCGATAGGTATAATCTTTATTGGAGCGCTATATCAAACATCAGTATATTTTTCTACTAATGAATCGTGTATGATGTGTCACGTTCATCCCCATGCAGAAGAAACTTGGAAATTGGGTGTTCACGTAAACAACAGCAGTGGTGTTATGGTCAATTGTGTAGATTGTCATTTGCCGCCGAAAGATAATACTTGGGCACATTATTCGGCTAAAGCTGCATTGGGTATTCGCGATGTATGGGGTTACCTGACTAAAGACAGTGCAGATTTCGATTGGGAAAGAAAATCGGAACTTGAATATGCCGTAAAATTTATTCCTAATGAATCTTGTGTAAAATGTCACCAGAATCTGTTCCCACAGGGAATTACCGACGACGGTATCACAGCCCATATGTATTACGAGGAGAACCATGAAAAGCTTAATCTTCAATGTATAAGCTGCCACCTTGACGCAGGACATTATAATCCAAACTATGTTCATGGTCAGATGGTTGGAATCCCCGGTTTCAAATCAGGCGCTGCCATTGATTCCAGCTTATTTTTTAAAGAAGCAACTGCAATAACAACTTTTGAAAACTTTACCGAGCAAATTCCCGGAACGCCCATTTCTTTCAATATGAAAGCGATACCGGGCGGAACATTCGTTATGGGAAGTTCTCCTAAAGAGCCTTTCCACCAAAAAGATGAAGCTCCGCAACACGAAGTAACAGTAAGTCCTTTCTTTATGGCAGAAATAGAAACTACGTGGGATCAGTACTGGGCATTCTTTGCCAGCACTATGAGCGAGGGGAGAACTCTACCTGAAACCGTTTATGAGAACAACCTGAAAGCAATGAACGTGGACGCTATTTCAGGACCCACTCCTCCATTTGGAAATCCTGATCAAGGCTGGGGTTCGGGTGACAGGCCTGCCATCACGATGACACATTATGCAGCAGAAACTTTCTGTCAGTGGTTATCGCAAAAAACAGGTAAAAAATATCGTTTGCCAACAGAAGCAGAATGGGAATACGCTGCGCGTGGAGGTACGCAAACACCGTACTTCTTTACCGGAAATCCAAAAGATTTTTCGGATGAAGGTTTTATGCGAAAATTCTTCCCTGCAAAGACCGATAGCATAAGTGCATTTGTTATCTATAACAAAAACAGCGATAACCGCGCACAAGAGCCCTCATTGGTAAAAGCAAATCCATTCGGATTAAAGAATATGCTTGGAAACGTAATGGAATACACGGCCGACAAATACGACGAAGCGGCTTACGGAAAAAGAAGTGGAAATACGAATAATCCCGTATCAACACAAGGAGAAGAATGGGTGGTAAGAGGCGGAAGTTATCTGTCTGATGCTGCTGATGTTCGCTCCGCTGCTCGTAGTCACACAAGACACGACGACTGGCTAAAAACCGATCCGCAACAACCAAAGAGTATCTGGTGGTATTCCGATATAAAAGGGATCGGATTCAGAGTTGTATGCGAACCTGATAGTTCTATAAACACAAAATAAAACATTTCTAAAACAAATTTGTCAAAATGAAAAAGGAAAACAACTTAACAAGAAGAACCTTTCTTAAAACTTCGGCAGTTGCCGGAGCAGTAGGTGTGATTGGAACCGGAACTACAGGATTTTTATCATCTTGTAGCGGTGAGAAAAAAGACACAGTAGTTCCATTGAAAGAACCCGGAACGTATTATGTACCGGATTTAGTAGACTTGGCTACCGACGGAAAAGAACTTAAAGCCGGTGTTGTTGGCTGCGGAGGAAGAGGATCGGGAGCTGCAATGAATTTCCTTAATGCCGCAAATGGAGTTACCATAGTTGCATTAGGTGATGTATTTCAAGATAGGGTTGACAGCCTTGCCGATAAGTTGAAAGCCGATAAGAATATCGATATTCCGGCCGACAAACGTTTTGTTGGATTAGACGCTTATAAGCAAGTAATTGATAGCGGCATTGATATTTTAATCGACTGTACGCCTCCATTTTTCCGTCCCGAACATTTTAAATATGCTGTGGAGCAAGGCAAACACTGCTTCCTCGAAAAACCGGTTTGCGTAGATTCTGTAGGATACCGCACGTTGGTTGCAACAGCAAAACAAGCCCAGGCAAAGAATCTGAGCGTTGTAACAGGTACACAACGTCACCACCAACGTTCTTATGTTGAGTCATACAAACAAATAATGAACGGTGCTATTGGTGAAATTACCGGTGGAGCTGTTTACTGGAACCAAAGCATGTTGTGGTATCGCGATCGTCAACCTGCATGGAACGATTTCGAATTCATGGTTCGCGACTGGGTAAACTGGAAATGGTTATCGGGTGACCATATTGTTGAACAACACGTTCATAATATTGACGTATTTACCTGGTTCAGTGGATTGAAACCGGCGAAAGCTGTTGCATTCGGATCTCGTCAGCGTCGTGTAACCGGTGATCAATATGATAATTTCAGTGTTGATTTCACTATGGAAAACGGAATTCATGTTCACAGCATGTGCCGCCAGATTGACGGATGTGCTAACAACGTGAGTGAATTCATTCAGGGTACAAAAGGTTCATGGACAAGTCAGGGTGGACACGTGATTAAAGATTTGGCAGGTAATGTGGTTTGGCAATATGATGGCGATGCCGAAAAAGCAAACTTCAAACAAACAGATCCTTATACATTGGAACACGTGAATTTAATCAACTGCATTCGTGGAAACAAACCCATCGAACAAGCATCAGAAACAGCTATTTCCAACCTTGCAGCCATTATGGGACGCGAAGCAGCCTACTCAGGTCAGGAAACTACCTGGGACGCTATTGCAGCAGCTCCGCTAGATTATACCCCGGCAGACCTTAATATCGGCAAAATGGATATGAAAGGATTTACCGTTCAGGTTCCGGGAAGTGCACAAGAAAAGAAATAATAAACTAATTATGACGATAGACAGAAGAAAATTCATCAAATCATCGCTTGCCGGTGCTGCTGTGGTTGGTCTCGGAAACAGTTTGAAGGCTTCCACGCTTGAAACTTCGGCATCGGCTCCGCCAACTTATCCCATTAAATCTGAACTCAAAATATCGTTTCAGGAAGGAACCGCTCCCGGAGCCAATTTGAAAGAAAAGTTCGATTTTATGGAAGAACACGGCGTTGTTGGTTTCGAGCCTCACGGCAGAGGAATGAAAGGCAGGATGCAGGAATTCAAAGATGCGTTGAAAGGACGAAACATTAAGGTCAGCGCTATTTGCGCAGGTTTTGAAGGATTCATTCTCTCTACTGATCCCGCAATCCGCAAAAAATGCCGCGACACGATGGAGGAGCTTATCATTCTTGGTGGTGAACTCGGTTCAACGGGTGTGATTATTGTTCCGGCGTTCAATTCGCAGGTTCCGGTAATGCCCCACACGCAGGAAACACGCGACTTCTTATGCGAACAGTTCAACGAAATGGGTAACACCGCTCAAAAATACGGCACTACCGTTATTCTGGAGCCTTTGAATCGCAGAGAAGCGTTTTATCTTCGCCAGGTTGGAGATGCTGCATCTATTTGCCGCGATATCAACAATCCGGGTGTAACTTGTTTGGGTGATTTCTGGCATATGACGTGGGAAGAAACATGCGATATGGCAGCATTTGTTTCGGCTGGTAAATATTTGCAACACGTACATATGGCTAGCCGTAAACGTCGCAGTATGCCGGGAGAAGACGGAGATGCCGATAACTACGTGATGGGCTTCAAGGGATTGAAAATGTTGGGTTACGATAAATATGTCAGCTTCGAATGCGGTTGTCAGGGTGATCGTAAGGTAGTTGTACCCGCCGCGCTGGAATTGCTGCGCAAACAGTGGAAAGAAGCGTAAGAGAAATGACCGGTGTCGGATGACCAACGCCTGATGATGGATATAGTATTGAGGGCATCGCTTGAAGTGATGCCCTCATTGATTATGGGGTATATAACAATAAAAGTTTATTTCAATTCTTGTTTGCAGAAATGACTATTTCTTGCGGAGTGTAAGTGTTTTTGTTTGTCGCAAGAGTAATTAACTGTAAATTGCAGGCATTCCTGCTTGTTGAAATAGCAATTTCCTGCGGAGCGTAGATGTTTCTCCTTGTCGGAAGAGCAATTTTCTGTAAATTGTAGGTATTCCTCCTTGTCGGAAGAGTAACTTCGTGTAGAGTGTAAGTGTTTTTGTTTGTGGAAATAGCAATTGTCTGTGATATGTAGCGCTTTCGGTTCGCAAAAACACGCTTTTCCCGATTTTATTCTATTTTTGTACTTGCTTTCTAACTTTGTTCTAATGTTTAAATATAGATCCCGGACAGCCCCCACCGTTAATTTGTAATTGACGGTTTGTTTGATTGTTCCAATTTTATTCTATTTTTGTACCTGCATTTCTAACTTCACAATATGGAAAAAATAAGACAAATTCTCGCATCATATAAGACAACGTTAGTCCTTTTACTTATCTACGCCTTTTTGATGGCTCTTGGTACGTTTATCGAAAAAGAAATGACTACTGAAGCAGCGAAGGTAATGGTTTATTATTCACCTATTTTCTTCTTTTTGCAATTCCTGCTGGTCGTTAATTTCATCTTGACATTTATCGATCATCGATTTATTCAAAGGCGTAGATGGGCGCTCATTGTTATACACTTCGCGTTTATTGTAATTCTGGCCGGTGCACTTACAACTCATGTTTTCGGGAAAGAGGGCACAATGCATATTCGTGAAGGTGAAACGAATAATGTAATGGTTATGCACACATCGAAAGGAGTGTTCACTGAGGAATTACCTTTTACATTGGAACTTGAGAAATTCAACTTGATTCGCTACCCCGGTTCCATGAGTCCTTCATCCTACGAAAGTGATTTGCGAATACATATCGATGGCGAAGTACGTGTAGCTAAAGTCTATATGAACAATGTACTGGACTTGAAAGGATATCGCTTTTTTCAGGCTTCATACGATGAAGATGAGCAGGGTACAATTTTATCCGTAAATAAGGACGTGGCGGGACGAAACATCACTTACTTTGGGTATTTTTCTCTGATTATTGGATTTATTTTGATGTTTATTACACGAAATTCCCGATTACGGAAACTCGGACGTCAATTAAAAGAACTCAGAAGCAGCGCTACTTTGCTGGTCGTTTTTCTGGCAATTACGTTTAGTGCTAATGCGCAAGAATTTACAAGTCAAGCTGTTTTTCAGGCTGTCCAAAGAAATGCCGTTCCACTCGAACATACCGAAAAATTCGCTCAATTATCGGTACAGTTCGCAGGCAGAACTATCCCGGTAAACACATTTTCATCAGAATTGCTGAGAAAGCTGCACAAAAGCAACAAAATAGGTAAACTCAACTCCGATCAGTTTTTATTGGGAATACTTACATTTCCGCAAATGTGGATGCAGGTACCGTTTATTTCTAATTCCAATGAGGAATTGGCAAAAACATTTCAGTTATCCGAGAAATACTTTTCGTATGCACAGGTTTTTGACGACAGTGGAAGTTACAAACTTCTTACACGGGTAAACGAAGCATATCACAAGCCTGAGTCGGAAAGAAATCAATTCGATAATGACATTATAAAACTTGATGAAAAAATAAATATCCTTTTCCTGTTGTTGAACTCCAAACTAATGGCACTTTTCCCAAAAGCTGATGATCCTAACCACACGTGGTATGCACCCGGTGATGATCTGACGGGTTTTTCCAGGGAAGATTCTTTGTTTATTTCACGCTCTTTACCGTTGTATTTATCAGAAGTGAGCCGGTCATTGGAGAGTGGCGACTGGCAGCAACCCAACGCTATAGTTGATTCAATAGCGAGCTTTCAGCAAAAAGCAGATGTTTCGGGCCACATAAATCTTAAGAAAATCCAACAAGAAATCAGTTACAACAAGCAAAATATTTTTGGGAAAACCCGTTCAGGATATTTTCTCCTGGGAATTTTACTTCTTATTTTGGCCTTTTTAAGGCTTTTCAGAAATGCTAAATGGACAAATATTTTGTACAAAATACTTGTTTTGGGTGTTTTTCTGATGTTTCTATACCATACTTACGGATTGGCATTGCGCTGGTATATATCGGGATACGCTCCATGGAGCAATTCCTACGAATCGATGGTTTATGTAGCCTGGGCTACAATTCTCGCGGGTTTGATTTTCGGAAGAAAGAGTGACCTTACAATGGCAACAGCTACTATTTTTGGTGGAATAATTCTTCTTGTATCGGGATTGAACTGGATGGAGCCCCAAATTACAACACTCGTTCCCGTGCTAAAATCTCCATGGTTAATGTTTCATGTTGCCATAACGATAGCTGCATACGGATTTTTTGGGATAAGTCTATTGTTGGGGTTGTCCAATCTTATCATTATGAGTATCACTAAAAAAGATATTGCGATGCTGCGAATTAAGGAACTGACCATTATCAACAATATGTCTTTGCTGGTTGGATTGGCTTTGATGACTATCGGCACATTTTTGGGAGGTATATGGGCAAACGAATCGTGGGGACGTTACTGGAGCTGGGATCCTAAGGAAACCTGGGCACTTATCACCGTTGTTATTTATGCCATTGTTACTCACGTTCATCTGGTAAAGAGATTAAACAATTATTGGTTCTTCAACTTATCGTCGGTAGTTGCGTTTGGTTCGGTAATAATGACCTATTTAGGTGTAAATTATCTTCTAAGTGGTTTACATTCATACGGAGAGAACGAAGGTGTTTCAGCCATGTTTGTTTATCTGTATGTGATTCTGGCTGTTGTAGTTGTTTTAGCATTTATTTCCTACAGAGGGTTTAAGAGATTCAGAAATTAGTAATTTGTAATTACCAATTAGAAATTTAAAGTTATGATCAACTGGGGTTTTATCGGTTGCGGAAACGTAACGGAAAAAAAAAGCGGACCTGCTTTTCGCAAAGTCGATGGTTCGGATGTAGTGGCTGTAATGCGCCGTGATGAAGAACTGGTAAAGGATTATGCACAGCGGCACAATATCAGAAAATGGTATTTCAATGCGTATGAGTTGATAAACGATACAGAAGTAAATGCTGTATATGTTTCCACTCCTCCCGGATCGCATGCCGAGTATGCCATTGCGGCTATGAAAGTAGGGAAACCGGTTTATGTAGAAAAACCGATGGCTGCCTCATATGAAGAATGTGTAGCGATGTCTGAAGTGGCGGAAAAAACAGGTGTGCCTTGTTTTATTGCTTATTATCGCCGTACGTTACCTTATTTTTTACGTGTGAAACAGTTAGTGGATAGCGGTGAAATAGGAGAGATCCTCGAAGTGAAAATACAGTTTGTTATTCCGCCGTATGAAACCGATTTAAGTCGTGAAACACTCCCCTGGCGGGTGAAAAAAGAAATTGCCGGAGCCGGATATTTCTATGATCTGGCATCGCATCAACTGGACTATCTTGATTTTATTTTCGGTGAGATCACCGAAGTGAGCGGAACGGCTAAAAACGTTGCCGGGCTGTATGATGTGGAAGATACAGTTGAGGGCGAGTGGATGCATGAACGAGGGGTAAAAGGCAGAGGACATTGGGAGTTTGCAGCATCCGTAAACGAGAGAACTGATGAAATCGAGATTATCGGCTCAAAAGGAACAATCCGGTTTTCTACGTTTCATTTTACACCGATCGTACTTAATAACGCCTCCGGCGATAAAATCCTTACCGAAGAAAATCCCGAAAATATTCAGTTTTACCTAATCCAAAGCATTGTAAACTATCTAAACGGTAACGGCGATTATCCCGTTAGCGATTTTCGTTCCGCTACACGGACAAATTGGGTGATGGATAAGATGTTGGGAAACATCATTTGAAGGTTATGTTTGTTGTCATCCTGAACGAAATGTCAATGGAGTGAAGAATCTACATTCCTGTCAAAATAGATTTTTCACTTCGTTCAAAATGACAAAAAAAGTTTTTTTACTCTTTCAACAACCCATCAATCGTATCGGTAACTTTTTTGCTGTTCCAATCGGCAGCACCTACTTTTCGAATGGTAATATCTCCGCTTTTTCCGATCAAAAAAGTGATGGGAATGGTATTGGAAGCCAGTTGTTGGGGTGGGGCTGACTGAACATAATACACCGGCAGATCATATCCTTTATCGGCCATGAATTTATCCACCGTAGATTTAGGGTCGGTGGTAGCAAACACAAATTCTATATCGGGATTATTCCTGTACTTGTTGTAAAGCTCCTGTATAACTGGCATCTCGGCAATACAGGGCGGGCACCATGTTGCCCATGTATTCAGGAAGACTACTTTTCCTTGTGACTGACTAAAATCGAAAGGCTGGCCATTATTATCGGTAAGCTGCCAGCGATAATCAGTTAACTTTTCGCGTTTTTCCACTTTTTGCACTGATGGTGTAAATGTAGCCATGAGTTTACTTGTCCATAATTTCAGTTTACTACCTACGGGTGTAAATAAAACAAGGGCAATCAGCCCGATAAAAATTATATTTGAAATCCACGATTTCTTCTTGTCGGTTTTTGGGGTTGTTTTCTCAGCCATTTTATTAACTTTCAAAGTAGAACGTATTTTTCAACGGAAAGTTTACGTGGAAGTTAAAAGGAATATTTAAATGTGCGGTTGCAAAGGTTTTTTTCATTGAAATGAATTAAAAACTTATCATTACAAAAATTACCGGATCACAGATCCGGTAAGTCAATTACTCATCAAGCACCAAATAACCCGGTTATCTGATGCTTGATTTTATCTTTTATTGATAAAGTTTTTTAGTTTAATTTTTCTGTTTCTTCATTTACCAATTCTTCTTTCGTCCTTGGCAAAATCAGATTAAGGAGTACTCCGACCATAGCCGCCAAGCCGATTCCGGCAAAAGTGAAATTACCTACTTTCAGTATCGCTCCGCCAATTCCGGTTGTCAGAATAAGTGATGCAATGATTAGGTTACGAGTAACACTCATATCGGTTTTGTTCTGTATCATATTGTTAACTCCCGTTGCGGCAATCATACCGAAAAGAAGCAGCATAATTCCACCTAATACCGCGTTGGGAATAGTTTTCAGGAAAACGCTTATTTTCCCGACCAACGAGAATAAAATACCTGTGATGGCCGCAATTCTAAATACAACCGGATCAGTCACTTTAGTAAGGATCATGGCGCCCGTTACTTCGGAATATGTGGTTACGGGAGGTCCGCCGATGAGTCCTGCAATACTACAGGCGATTCCATCGCCAAACATCGTTCTGTGCAAACCGGGATCTTTCACAAAGTCTTTTCCCGTTACCTGATTCACGGCATAAACATCACCAATATGCTCAATAACCGGCGCAATGGCAACTGGAGCCATAAACAAAATGGCTTCCCACGAAAACTGCGGAGTAACAAATTTCGGAAAACTTAACCACGGCGCAGTAGCTATAGCAGAAAAATCGATTTTTCCCATCAGCATGGCAGCAATGTAGCCAACAATAATCCCGCTAAATATCGGAATCAGCTTTAGCAGACCCTTGGCAAACATACTTACAATAATGGCCGTTACCAGCGATATAAGTGCCAGTAGCCAATCTTCGGCAGCCATATTAACTCCTGTACCGGAAAGTGAAAGTCCGATAAGCATAATCACCGGGCCGATAACCACAGGCGGAAATAATCTTTTTATAAATCCTATTCCCTGCCATTTTACCAGGGCGCTCATCAGAAAATAAACGGCACCAACGGCAACCAATCCTGACAATGTTCCGGGTAATCCATATAATTCGGTAGCTTTAATGATGGGAGCAATAAAAGCGAAACTGCTGCCCAAAAAAATAGGAACAATGCCTTTCGTCACCAAATGAAAGATCAATGTTCCAATTCCGGCGGTGAATAACGCTGTAGAGGGATCCAACCCAACTAAAAGAGGTACTAAAACGGTGGCTCCGAAAGCCACAAAAAGAAACTGAACCCCAACCACAGTTTTTGACAGGGGCGTAAGTGTTTTTACATTTTCCATGCTAAAAAGAATATTGTTTTTTTGATTCACGCAAAGTTAACTTATTTATCGAAATTTTTGGTTAAATCTGCATCTGATTTGTGAAAAAAACAGGTGAAATATGCAACATTTATCACATCGTAAAACTTCCGACTTTCGGCTTCCGACTTCTGACTTTTTTTAGTTACTTTTGTGGATTAAAAAGTTATATATGCAGGAAGATAAGAGTCAGTTAATGAATTATGCCATGTATGGCGGTATTTTTTTGGGTTTGTTCTGGATGGTGAAGTATCTTTTTGTGATAGGTTCAACCCAAATGCCGGCTTTGAATTTTATCGGATCATTTTTGACTATCGGTACTCCGCTTATACTTTTTTATTATCTCAAGAAGTACAAAACCGATATCGTAAGCAGTGATATAAGTTATTGGCACGGAGTTCAATTCGGAATAATGCTATTCTTTTTTGCATCACTTTTAGAAGCAGTAATTGTTTTCGTACATATTACGTGGATTGATACGGCGTTTGTGGGAAAACTATATGAGAATATGATCGAAACCGTAAAAACGATGAATTTGAGCGAGAGAATGGTGAATTCCATGGAAAATCAGCCGTTGCCAACAACCGTAAATTATATTCTCAGCAACGTGATTTTGGCTGATGTTTTTATCGGACTGATTTTATCGTTGTTTATTGTGCCGATGACGCTGCGGTTAACACCGAAAAACGTGAAAGAAACTGTAAGTCAGATTAAAGAAGATTGAATAAGATATTTTAATCGTAATTCGTAAATCTAAAATCGTAAATTGATATGGATATTTCTGTTGTTATCCCGCTCTTTAACGAAGAAGAATCTCTCCCCGAACTGCACACGTGGATAAAGCGGGTAATGGAAGAAAACGGCTTTTCATACGAAATTATTTTTGTGGATGACGGAAGCACTGATCGTTCGTGGGAAGTAATTAACGAGCTTCGTGAGCAATCGGATAAGGTGAAGGCCATAAAATTCCAACGAAACTATGGAAAATCACCTGCTTTACATTGTGCTTTTCAGAAGGTAAAAGGAAATGTGGTTATTACGATGGATGCAGACTTGCAGGATAGCCCCGATGAGATTCCTGAACTCTACCGGATGATAAAGGATGATGATTACGATTTGGTTTCAGGATGGAAGCGCAAGCGTTATGATGCCACGCTAACCAAAAATTTACCGTCTAAATTCTTTAATGCTACCGCAAGAAGTGTATCCGGCATTAAACTTCACGATTTCAATTGTGGGTTGAAAGCTTACAAGCGCTCGTTGGCAAAAAGCATAGAAGTGTACAACGATATGCACCGCTATATTCCTATTTTGGCAAAAGATGCCGGGTTTAAGAGAATCACTGAAAAGGAAGTAAAACACCAGGCAAGAAAATACGGAAAAAGTAAGTTCGGTGCCAGCCGTTTCGTGAATGGATATCTTGATCTGCTAACCATTTGGTTTCTGAATAAATTCGGAAAAAAACCGATGCATTTCTTTGGTTTACTGGGTAGCATTATGTTTGTTCTCGGTTTTTTCGCCATTATTGCTGTGGGAGCTACTAAACTGTATGATATGCACGTTGGAAATCCATACAAATTGGTAACAGAATCACCATATTTTTACATTTCGCTCACCATGATGATTTTGGGAACATTGCTCTTTCTCACCGGATTTTTGGGAGAACTGATTTCGCGTAATTCACCTGACAGGAATAATTACAGGATAGAGGAGGAGCTTTGATGCGACAAGAATAGATGTTTCACTTCGTTCAACATGACAAAGAGCAATGACGAAAAGTTTAGATGAAATAATTTCGGAACGAAAATCGATTAGAAAATTCAAACAATCACTCATTGACAAGCAAATTGTTGAATCAATAATCGAAAGTGCCCGATTAGCGCCTTCGGCGGTGAATTTTCAGCCGTGGAAATTCTACATTTGTCAATCGGAAGAAGCAAAGCAAGTTGTTCGCGAGAGTTATCCTCGGGAGTGGTTCAACGCCGCTCCACTTTACATAATTGTCTGCGGCAACCACGAACAATCGTGGAAACGTCCGTGTGACGGAAAAGATCATCTCGATATAGATATTGCCATTGCAGTGGAACACATGGTGTTGAAAATTACCGAGCTTGAGCTTGGAACTTGCTGGGTTTGTAACTTTAATCCGCAAATCATAAAAGATAGATTAAAACTAAGTGAAAACATGGAACCGGTAGTACTTTTACCCGTCGGATATCCCGAAAATAGCGAACCCGATCCCAGAAATAAGAAGCGAAAATCATTAGAGGAAATAACAACTTGGATATAGAAAAGTCATGAAATCAATAAAAATAACGGTACTATTTTTTTTATCAGTTTTGCTTGTTTCTTGTAGTTCCGGTAAGAAGAAAGAAAACTATGTTTATCATCAAGACAGCGGTGAAATTTTCCATACTTCATATCACATTAAATATGCCTATGATAGATCATTAAAAAGTGAAATTTTGGCTGAATTAGAAAGATTTGAGTTATCATTGAATCCATTTCGCGATAATTCCATTATCACCAAAATAAACAACAATACACCTGTGAAACCCGATTCCATGTTTATGGAAGTATTTAACAAAGCCATGGAAGTTTCGCGGATGTCGGAAGGTAAATTCGATATTACGGCTTCGCCGCTGATTAACGCATGGGGCTTTGGTTTCAAGAATATGGACAGTATTACGCCCGAAATTATCGATAGCCTGAAAGAGTTTGTGGGATACGATAAAATCATGATCGACAGCGAAGGAAATGTCACAAAAACAGATTCAAGAGTGCAGTTGAACACTTCTGCCATTTCCAAAGGATATTCTTGTGATTTGGTTGCCCGGCTATTTGACAAGCTGAAAATTGAGAATTATATGGTTGAGATAGGTGGCGAGGTTGTTGCAAAAGGCGTAAACGATAAGGGTGTTTGCTGGCGAATAGGCGTGGACAAACCCATTGACGATAGTACCGGCTTACAACACGAACTGCAAACTATTCTGTCGCTCTGTGATAAATCGCTGGCAACATCGGGAAATTATCGGAACTATTACCTGAAGGATGGCAAAAAATATGCTCATACCATCGATCCTCAAACCGGTTATCCTTCAGAACAGGATATTTTGGGAGCAACCGTCATTGCTGATGACTGCATGACTGCCGATGCTTACGCTACAGCCTTTATGGCTTCGGGATTAGAAAAATCGAAAGAAATTGCACGCAAAATACCGGGATTACACTATTATTTTATTTACGTGAAACCGGACAGTACGTTAGATGTTGCTTATTCCGAAGGTTTCGAACAATTTTTTGCAGAATAAAAATAACAATTATGAACAGCACAGTTTCAATTACTACATTGGAAAAAAAAGAAATAAAGGGTCTGAATATCAGCTATTCCTTTTATAAAACTCAATATGGCCAAGCTATTATTGCTTCTACAGAGAAAGGAATTTGCTATATCGGTTTCGGTGAAAAAGAACCAATGCTGATATCGTTGAAAGAAAATTATCCTCAAGCGAATTGTAGAGAACAAAAAGCCGATATGCATCAACTTGCGTTGAGTTATATCATGAACGAAAAAGTTTTAGAACTTCCTTTACATATTTCAGGGACAGATTTTCAGTTAAGTGTATGGAAGGCATTACTGGAAATTCCTATCGGAAGATTATCCACTTATAAAAAAATAGCCGATGCAATACATAATCCGAAGGCCGTTCGGGCAGTAGGTTCTGCCATTGGTGATAATCCCATTTCATACATTATTCCTTGTCATCGTGTTATCCGTTCCGACGGTGGTTTGGGAGGATACTTCTGGGGTTTGGATATCAAAAGGAAGATGATAGATGTAGAAACGCATAATAGTAAATAAACCAAAAATTGGAAATCAAATAGTCATAAAAGAATCGAAAATTAAACGAAAAACAATTCATGTCATTAAAAAATCAATTAGTCATCGTTATTTTATTGTTTTCCTCGCTGATTTCGGCACAGGAAACAGATTCTGTACGTTATCCGACTTTCAAGGTTGACGGAACAATGAAAAACAAAGTTGAGTATGCATCTGAAACCGGAAATTCCAGATTTTCGGTTAGAAATTCAAGGGTGGGAATACGCGGTTATCTAACCAATTATTTCGGGTATCGCGGACAAATTGAGCTTAGCGATAATGGAAACTTTAAGGTGTTGGATTTATACGGCTCTTTTGAACCTGTAAAAGGCTTATCACTTTCGTTGGGACAAACAAGTATTCCACTGTTTAACTCCTATGTTGTATCGCCTGCTAATCTGATGTTTGCCAATCGTGCTTTTATAGGAAAATATTTTTTAAGTACACGTGATATCGGGTTCCTTGCAGATTATAATTTTAAGATGGGTGTAGTTCCTGCATCCATTGAGTTTGGTGCATATAACGGAAATACGATAAACGACCCTGTTTGGCGAGAAAAGCTTTCTTATGGCGGTCGCCTTGAACTTGGTAATATGAAAGGATTACGATCAACATTTAAGTTTTACGACTACCTGAATACTCCTAAAGTTCATTATCTTTTTTATGGAGCAGACTTACGCTACGAAGGTGATAATTGGAAAGTAGAAACGGAATTTATGAAACGCGATAATAAAGATATAGATGAAGATCAGATGCTTTCCTATTATGTACAAGGAGCTTATGCATTTCCACTGAAGGAAACCTATTTTTTCAAAAATATCGTACCTGCCGTTCGCTGGGATGCAATTGATAAACATATGGATGAGAGTGGATTTGATGTGGATAGATTAACTGTAGGCCTTGGTTTTGGACTTACTAAAAAATATTTTTCTTCTATACTACGATTTGATTATGAGTGGTATTTTGTGAACCAGAAACTCGATATTTTGAGTCTTTATGATGAAATGGACTCCAATAAATTCACTATTGAATTGCTATTGACTTTTTAAAAAATATTATCTGCTAAATTTAATATTATGGGTAAAAAAATTGTATTGTTTTTGTTTCTTTTTTGCCTTGTTTTGTTGGGCTGCACTGAGCTGAACAAAAGCAAAGCTCTTTTTAATGGAAAAGATGTAAATAACTGGTTGACTGAGGGTCCGGTTTCTGTTTCTGATTCAGTAATTCAGATAAGTGATGCCGGCAAGATGGTTCTTAAAAGTGGAAAATTCACCGATTTTGAACTGTTTGTCACTGTAAAAACAGTTGGAAACGGAAAAGGGGAAATTCGTTTTCATACCGATGAAAGTGGTGCCGGCGGCTACGCTGTTGCGCTTAATAACGACTTGGAAAGTTCGCAATGGTGGACCAAAACCGGAAGCTTGTTATCGGTCAGAAATTTAACGAAATCTACAGTAAAAAAAGATGAATGGTTCGATGTTCGTATCAAAGTAGAAGGCAAGAAAATAGAAGTCGCCGTTAACAATGAATTGCTGGTTGATTATATTGAACCTGCCAGTCCTTATCGTACAACTGAAAATGCGTCTAAAGTCCTTTCTAGTGGCACTCTGTGCCTTCAGAGTACAGAAGGGGTGGTAGAGATTAAGTCGATTGAAATTACACCCTTAAAAGTCGATAAAACGGTAATCGATAGTCAGCTTGCTGAAGCTATTGACGAATCAACTGACGATATCATCAAACTGCATCAGGCTAATTTCCCGGTGCTCGATTATCATGTCCATCTGAAAGAAAATTTAACCCTTGATCTTGCCAAATCGCAATCCCGTAAATACGGCATCAATTATGCTTTGGCACCAAATTGCGGTATCGGATTCCCGATCACCAATGATGCACAGGTAATTGAATACTTGAATAAAATGAAGGGACAGCCATTTGTTCAGGCCATGCAGGGCGAAGGGCGTGAGTGGCCAACCACTTTTTCGAAAGAAATACGTGATCAATTCGATTATGTTTTCACGGATGCAATGACATTTATTGATCGGAAAGGCAACAGAACGCGCCTGTGGATGCCCGATGAAGTGTTTATCGATGACGAACAGAAATACATGGATTTAATCGTGGAGAAGATTGTTATGGTAATGGATGAACCGATGGATGTTTATGTAAATCCAACTTTTCTTCCTGAAGTGATGAACGATCGTTACGATGAGTTTTGGACGGACGAACGCCAAAACAAGGTTATTGAAGCGATGGTAAAGACCAACAAAGTGTTGGAGATCAATCATCGGTATAAGATACCTAATAAGTCTTTTATTCAGAAAGCTAAGGCTGCCGGACTGAAATTTACTTTCGGCACCAATAATACAAACTCAGATTTTGGTAAATTGGAATATTGTATCCAGATGATGAAAGATTGCGGAATTACCGCACAAGATATGTATAAGCCGAAGATGACGGAATAAAATAACGGAGCGAATATTTAAAGGCACTCCGTCTGTTGAAATATTGTTATAAGAGACGCAAGTACTTGCGTCTCTGTTGTTTTAATGATTCATTCTTCTGTAATTTCTTGCCAGACCGCCTTCTCCTGTTTCTTTGTATAAAGAGGGCAAATCGTGCCCGGTTTGTTTCATAACTTCCACTACGCGGTCAAAAGACACCAAATGAATCCCGTCGGTAAACGACGAATATAGGTTGGCATCCATGGCACGGGCAGCAGCGTAAGCGTTTCGCTCGATACACGGAATTTGCACCAGACCGCAAATTGGGTCGCACGTCATTCCCAGGTGGTGCTCCAATCCCATTTCGGCAGCGTATTCAATTTGTGCCGGACTGCCGCCAAACAGTTGACTGGCAGCTGCTGCAGCCATGGAACAGGCAACGCCCACCTCACCTTGGCAACCCACCTCGGCACCCGAAATGGATGCATTTTGTTTCACCACATTTCCGAATAATCCTGCCGTGGCCAATGCGCGCAAAATCCGTATTTCGCTGAAATCACGGCTTTCTTCTAAATGATACAAAACCGCGGGCAAAACACCACACGAACCACACGTGGGCGCAGTAACAATCTCGCCACCCGCTGCGTTTTCTTCCGAAACGGCCAGAGCATAGGCAAAAACCAATCCGCGCGATTGAAGTGATGCCTTGTAGCCTTTGGCTTTGATGAAATACGATGCTGCCTTGCGTTGTAGATTCAGTGGTCCGGGTAAAACGCCTTCGTTTTCAAGTCCTTTTTTTACGGCAGATTTCATCACTTTCCACACTTGGCGCAGATGATCCCACAAGTCGGAGGCTTCGTGCATTTCAACGTATTCCCAATACGTTCTGCCGTTTTGTTCGCACCACTGCTGAATATCGGTGATGGTGGTCATTGGATAAATGTCGCGTTCCGCTGATTCCGATAATCCTACAATATTTTCTCCGTCGTTTAATGCCCCACCGCCCACACTGTAAACTGTCCATGAATCTATGTTTTTGCCTTCGGCATCAAAAGCATCGTATTTCATCGCGTTGGGATGAAACGGCAGAAATGTCTTAGGCAACCATTCGATGGTTGTTGGGGCATGCGGTTCCAGCACTTGCAAGATGGCAGCATCGGTTAAGTGACCTTTTCCCGTAGCTGCCAGGCTGCCGTAAAGAGTTACAACAAATTTTGCAGCTTGCGGATTTTTTTCCAGAAACAGTTGGGCGGCTTTTTTAGGGCCCATCGTGTGGCTGCTCGACGGTCCATTACCAATCCGATATAGTTCTTTTAATGACTTCATAGCAAGTTATGAGTTGTGAGTTATAAGAGTCAAAATTTGACATCGTAAATCTCAAATTTAAAGTCCCCCTGTCTGCTACAAGCAGGCTTCAAGGGATTTAGGGGTATGTTTCCCTGATATGCTTTACCGTTATCGATGTTCTTGCAGATGCTTTCAATTCGGGAGAAGTGATTTCTATAACTTTCTTTTCACCCGGAAGAAGATCTATAAAATTATCTGTGAATTTTGCTCCCATAATGGGAATTTCCACGAAAACGTCCTTTGCCAGTTTGGTGCTTGTGAGTGTTACCGTATATTTTCCATCAGCATATTTAACTGAAGTTTTTACGTTCGTTTTGGGTAGATTCAGCTTGTTGGGCCAGTAAAAGAAATAATCTTTCGTAGAAATTACATTTCCTTTATTATCGCTCAACCAGGCATGAATCATTGTGTTGGAGCGATCGGCTTCTGAAACGATATTGGCAACATTGAATGTTTTTACAATATTGCTGGCGTTAGCTTTAGCGTTCACTTTTTCTTTGAATTGTTTTATCACACCTTTATTGAAATCTACTACCTGAACGGTTAATTGCAGATTATTTGTATCAGAAAGATAATCAGACATAGTGTAATAGTTCAGTTGATTATCTTTGAATTTTACACCTAATGCCAACGGTTCAAATACGTCACGCATGCGATAATGCTGTGCCTTCCAGTTGTCATGATAATCGATACTTGACCACGAAACTACAGGCCAGTCGTCGTTAATTTGCCAGTATAGCGCTCCCATGCAATAATCCCTTCCGTGGCGCATGGCTTCCACCGATTCTTCCATTCCATTGCCCTGCATTACCAATCCGATGTAAACAAAATCTTCGAAATTTTTTGGTTCGTGGTAATACATGTCCATATATTTTTTGATCAGCGAGTTACCGGTAGATGCCTTTTGATGAATCTTCATCACATCGCTTTCCAAACTCCATTGGTCTTCAGGAGCAAAAGAACGGATAGTTTTCATCTCAGGAAACGACTGAAATCCAAATTCGCTGGCAAATCGTGGCAAACGGTCTGCCATTCCTTCAAACGGTAGGTGTCCATACCAAAGTCCCCAATCATGAACGTCGCTCGCTGCAAATTTTTCAGGATTTCCCCAATTGGAATCGTAAGGCGAACCGTGAATATAACTGCGAGTACCGTCGAATTCATTTACCAGGTTGGGAATGAGTTTGCGGAACGTTTTATCGTAGCCTTCAAGCCACAGTTTCATCACTTCTGCCGGGTATTCTTTGTCCCAACCCCAGAATTTCAACCCCTCTTCAACTTCGTTGTTTCCACACCAAAAACCCAGCGACGCGTGGTTACGAAGTCGCTTAATGTTATAAACAACTTCATTTTCAACATTTCCAAGAAAAACATTGTCAGACGGGTAGGGCACACAACCGAAAATAAAATCTTGCCACACAACAATACCCTTTTCGTCAGCTTGCCTGTAAAATTCTTCGTTCTCGTAAATTCCGCCACCCCAAACACGTACAAAATTAAAGTTTCCACCCGTAATGTTATCGAAAAGTTTTTTGTAGTAATCTTTGTTTTGTTGGGTAGTGAAAATTTCGCCAGGAATATAATTAGCACCCTTTGCAAAAAGCGGGATACCGTTTACTTCGAAATAAAATGAGCGTCCGTGCTCATCAGGTTCCTGAACCAATCTTACAGAGCGTAAACCAATTCTCTCTGATTTGTTGACTATTTTCTGATTATCAATTGATATACTTGTCGTAAAATCATACAAGTGTTGCTCTCCCCAATGAATGGGCATCCATAGTTTAGGATTACGTATATCGAGCGGAACGGAAACTATATTTTTGCCCGGATTCAACGTCACTTCTTTCGAGATCGATTTTTTTGCTTCACCTTTTGTACCATATTCGATTGCGACACTAGCCAAAACAGGTTTTTGAGAAACCGAAAATACTTCAATTTGATTATCAATCTTTGCCGATTGTGCTGTTACAGATATTTGTTTCACATAGAAATCATCTACGCGAGCTTTGTCGTAGAAGGTCAATGAAACAGGTTTCCAAATCCCCATCTGCACAATTCTAATTCCCCAGTCCCAACCGAAATGATAAGGAGCTTTCCGGTTGTAAATACTTAGTTTTTCATCACGATGGTCGTTTCCGGCAGGATAATCGTAACCAGCGGTCAGTCGTGCGGGCATCATAGATTGAACAGGAGAGTAAAACCTTATGTACAAACTATTTTCGCCCTCTCTGAGTATGTCCTTTACAGAAATTTTATGTCCTATAAACATATTTTCCGATCGTAAAATTCGTGAACCATTCAAAAAAACATCGGCTTGCGTATCTAATCCTTCGAAAAAGATAACTGCATCGTCATGCTTGAGTTGTTCTGCGGAAACAATGAACGTTTTTTTGAAGTCCCAATTTTCGTCTTCTACCCATTGAAGCAGTTTTTCGTTAGTCCCGTAAAATGGATCAGGCAGTACCTTGTGGCGAATTAAATCACGTTGCACAGAACCGGGAACCTGAGCCTCGTACCAGGTATTTTTATGGGTTTGTGAGAAGGTCCATCCTTCGTTTAACGAGATGGACTGTTGTGAAAAGCCTAAAAGCGGTAATAATGCGAATACCAAAAGTGATGATTTTTTCATTTATAATATATTTTATTGCTTATAATATTTTCAATTGAATATTTCTGAATTCCACTTTCATAGGTGGACCAACATGAACCTGAACGCCGATTAGTCCTTGTTTCCTGCTGTGAATAACATCATTATCAGTAACTTCACTCATAAGAACACCATTTAGGAAGTGTTTCATATTATTGCCGTTAACAACAAGATGGCATGAATTCCAATCGTTACTTTTGATATTACTTTTTAACTCATTTACGTTTGCCAATTCAACTATTTCCGCTTTTGTCCAGGCATTATTCTTCACCAAATCTGAAACCGGAACATTCGATAATGAGTCAGGTAGAGGATTTAAAACCACTGTTTGACCTTGATAGGCGAGAGTTGTTCTTCTTCGCTCTTCGTAATTTTGCCCTGTATAATTGTTTTTCCCATCAATATCGAACTGATATCCTCTCAATGCAAACGGAATATCGGGAATTTCCTCACTTCTGTAATTGATGCCGCTGTTTCCGCCTTCGCTTATGCGATATTCCAGTTTCAACTCAAAGTTTTCCGGCGTTCCGTTCTGCCAGATAATGAAAGTATTTCTCGATAAAATAGTTTCCGGAGTAATTTCACCCGTTAAAATACCATTTTCCACACGCCAGTATATAGAATCACCCGTCCATCCATTCAATGATTTCCCATCGAAAATAGATACAAATCCATCATCGGTTTTCTTGTTCCGACAACCTGTAGAGATTATGAAAAACAACAGGATTACTGAAATTAATAAGTTTTTCATTGTGTTGTTTTTAGAAATACAAATTTAGTAAATAAACCGTTAATCGGAAATGTTCCAGTCTGAAACCAAATATTAAAAACTGACATTTTTTACCTAAGATGAACAAGTTTAGAAATAAAACAGGAGATTTATTTTAAAAAATTGTAATTTTACACTACAAACGGATTTGAGATAATAAAATGAATACGGGAATCAATATTCATACAGACAATTATGTTTTTTTGCACAGGAAACTGTATGACGTCTTAAGGCAGCAGTGGACTATGCAAAAGACTGATCTGTTGAAAAAAACGTTGAAAGATTCGTTTCAGAAATTCACCGGAGAAGATGCAGATAGTTTGTATGATAATTATATTTTCGATACTAAAACAGCTGTTATCCTAATCGATGAAATTGGACTAAAACAGCCTGTAGTATGTGCCGTTTTACTGTTCAGACTGGTTTTGAAAGACTTTATAACCGTAGATGAAATTAAGAAAAACTTTGGAGAAGAAGTTGTAGTCATTATTCGCGGATTGAAAAAAGTAACTGAAATTAGCGAAAAGAAATCCTCGGTAGAATCTGAAAATTATATCAGGTTATTACTTTCTATTGCAGAAGATATCCGTGTGGTTTTCATCCTGTTATCTCAGCAATTGCTTTTAATGCGTGGTGCTAAAAATACCACACCTGAAGTTCGATTAAAATTTTCTATAGAGTCAACCTATCTTTATGCACCGTTAGCGCACCGATTGGGTTTGTACACTATTAAGTCGGAATTAGAAGATCTTTCGCTTAAATATACTGATCGTGAAACCTACGATTTTATCGCTCAAAAACTAAATGAGACCAAACGCTCACGCGATAAATACATTGAAGAATTTATCAATCCGTTAAAAGAGCATCTCGATAAAACTAATCTGAAATACGATATTAAAGGACGTACGAAGTCAATCCATTCCATCAACAACAAACTTAAAAAGCAAAAGGTTGAGTTCGATAATATTTATGACCTTTTTGCCATTCGTATAGTTCTTGATTCTCCATCGGAGATGGAAAAGGCTCACTGCTGGCAAGTTTATTCAATAGTTACCGATATGTATCAGCCCAATCCCAAGCGACTAAAAGATTGGTTATCTATACCCAAGAGTAACGGTTACGAGTCGTTGCACATCACTGTGATGGGACAAAATTCCAGATGGGTTGAAGTGCAGATCCGCACACGGCGAATGGATGAGATTGCAGAGCGTGGGCTTGCCGCACATTGGAAGTACAAGGGAATTAAAGAAGAATCCACACTTGACGATTGGTTGAAATCGTTGAGGGAATCGCTCGAAAACAAAGATGTGGATATAAAAGACAGGCTGGGTGACTTCAAATTGGATCTGTACGACGAGGAAATTTTTGTTTTCACGCCGAAAGGTGATCTTTTTAAACTACCTAAAGGTGCATCAGTCCTCGATTTTGCATTCGCAATACATTCGAAACTGGGTTCTACGTGTGTTTCGGGGAAAGTAAATGGCAAAAACGTGCCCATCAAGCATTTGCTTAAAAGTGGCGATCAGGTTGAGATAAACACATCATCGCATCAATCGCCTAAACAAGATTGGTTGAATTATGTGGTAACATCGAAAGCTAAGACCCGAATCCGTCAATTACTGAAAGAAGAAGCCGGAAAACAGGTAGACATTGCTAAGGAAATGTTGTCGCGCCGAATGAAAAATCGGAAAATCGATTTGGATGATCCATTGCTGATGCAGCTGATTAAAAAGTTAAAATATAAAACTGTAACGGACTTTTATATAGATATTGCCGCCGAAAAACTCGAAGTAAACTGGGTAATTGACCGTTACTTGGAGTTAGGAAGTAAAGATTTAGAACACAGAGATATATCATATGCTACGAGCGCAGATAGTTTTGTGCTTAAACCCCATTCGCAAGATATTAAAAGTACCGATGAACTTATTATCGATCAGAATTTGACAGGTGTGGATTATCGATTAGCCAAATGTTGTAATCCCATCTACGGCGATGAAATTTTCGGATTTGTTTCCTCTCAGGGAATAAAAATACACAGGATAAGTTGTCCAAATGCACACGATTTATTTTCCCGGTTCGGTTACCGGATATTGAAAGCCCGATGGTCGGGAAAAGCATCAGGAACGGCAAGTTATACATCCATTTTGCGTGTCATCGGAAACGATCAGCTCAATATTGTGTCCAATTTGATGTCGATCATCTCAAAAGAAGACGGAGTTCAAATGCGTTCCATTTCCATTGACTCCAATGATGGGTTGTTTCAGGGAAACATTACGGTAATGCTTGCCAACACATCTATGCTGGAGCAATTAATGAAGAAACTGAAAGCTGTAAAAGGAGTGAAGTCAGTTACTAGATTAAATTAACCAGAAAGCTTAACTTAGAAAAATCTATTTGTATTCAGCTTCAATAGCTTCGTTAACATCTTTCAAAAAGAGCGGGATCAGTGTGTGCGGATCATAAACTCGTCCTTGCATTTGCAGAGTTTCTATCGGTATATAACCCTTATACCCCGATTTATTAAGTATTTTCATAAAGCGGGGTAAATCCATACGAACTGCACTGTTGGTTCCAAACGCACTTTCTTTCAATTGAAAATTCACAGCATAAGGTATTACTTTCTCGATGTCTTTGTATGGATCTTCCACCTTAAAATTTCCCGTATCAACGATCACGCCGATCCAGGGTGAGTTTACTTCTTTAATAATCTGAATGGTTTCATCAGCTGTCTTTAGCATATCTCCGTGATTTTGAACGCCAATAATTACACCGCGCTCTGCACCATACGCAGCACATTCTTTCAGGCATTCAACCATCCAGGCGGCAGGGACTTTCCAATTATTCTCATATCCAGCCGGAACCGTTCCCGAAAACACACGAATAACAGGAGCTCCTAATTTTGCAGCTACATCTATCCACTTTTTTACCATTTCTACATCTTTTTCCCGTGCAGTTCTGTCGGGATTGGCAAAATTATTGCGCACACCTGTGCCGCTTATATCCACACCTTGCAGGTGCGCATAACGTTTAACCGCGTAAATATATTCATCACCGGGTACTTCGGGATAACCCAAAAAATAATATCCGGTAATGTCAACAGCAGGAATTTTATGCAAAGAGCAAAAATCAATCAAATCGAAAATAGTCATTTGATCACCATTGTTGCCTTTTACATAATTATCGAGTTCTTTGTTGAACGAATACGCGTTTAATGAAACCTTTATTCTCGATGCGGAAGTATCGAAATTGCGTTTATGTACAAAAGTATTATCATCTTTATTTCCGTTATTTTGTCCAAAGACATTCACAACATTCACAGAAATCAAGTAAAGCAGAGCTAAAATGATAATTTTATTCATTTCCGATTGTTTTTTAGGTTTTAGATTATATCTCTAATTATTAGCTTATTAACTGTGTTAATAAAGCTTGAACATATGCTCTTGCGTAGTCATCCGGACGAAGAATTTCATCACCATATTGAAGCAAATCAATATCAATAACAATTTTTCCGGCCTCTTTATCTCGTGGTTGTCGTCCCATGGCAAATTCAATTGACTTTATTTTTTGTATAATTTCGTCAGGTGGTAATTCACTATTGAATACTGCCAGAGCATTTCGAAATGGGAAAAGATATTTCTCATTATCTCCCGTAGTTATCACCGATTGAGTAAAAACCACATCTGGAAAATAATGAGTTAGCATTCTTCTTGCTTTGTCAATATTTTGTTTTGAGTAAATATTCGAACCTAAACTGAGTAAGATTTTAACCATAGAAGATTTAATTTTAAAAAGACAAATATAATCAGATTTTTTTAAAAGAGATAATATGGAACCTAAAAACAACTATCTTTGTAAAAATAAACCTTTTGAATGATGAAAAATATCAAGCAAATCTTCGTTTTGTTGTTCATCTTGTCTGTCAATGCAATCTATGCACAAAGTCCCAAGCCTTTGATCTACAAAATTAATATAAAGGAAAATATTGGTAGTAATACCTGGGTATATCTGCAAAATGGATTGCATCAGGCGTTGAATAAGAAAGCTGATTGTGTACTCATTCACATGAACACATACGGAGGTGCGGTTGCTGAAGCCGATTCCATGCGGACTGCCATTCTTAATTCCCCGCTTCCTGTTTATGTTTTTATAGATAACAATGCCGCATCTGCAGGTGCACTCATCTCTATAGCATGCGATAGCATTTTTATGCGACAGAGTGCCTCCATTGGTGCGGCTACGGTTGTAAGCGGACAAGACGGCTCCAAAGCTCCCGATAAATATCAGTCGTATATGCGGGGAATAATGCGCGCAACAGCAGAAAGCCACGGTAGAGACACTATTATTCAAAACAGAGATACGCTGATAGAATGGAGACGCGACCCGAAAGTTGCAGAAGCTATGGTGGACGAAAAAATCGTGATCCCTGGTTTTGCTGATTCTACTCAAATCCTGACACTGACGGCGAGTCAGGCAGTTGAACTTAATTATTGTGATGGAATAGTGGAAAATATAAACCAAATTGCGATTCAGTATTTAGGTTATACCGATTATAATATTGAAACATACAATCCGACATTATACGATAGAATAAAAGGCTTTCTGATGAATGGTGTTCTACAAGCTATTTTGATTATGCTGATCATCGGCGGTATCTATTTCGAATTACAAACACCGGGAATCGGTTTCCCAACTGCTATAGCCGTAACGGCAGCCATTTTGTATTTTACTCCGCTATACCTGACCGGTTATGCTCAAAACTGGGAGGTTTTGTTGTTTGTGCTGGGATTAATTCTGATTGTTTTCGAGATTTTTGTGATTCCCGGATTCGGAGTGGCTGGGATTTCAGGAATAATTCTCGTATTTACTGGTTTGATACTGGCTTTGGTAGGCAATATCCATTTCGATTTCAGCGGTTTATCGGGAAGGCAATTATTCAGAGCAATAATGGTAGTATTTGCAGGAATAGGAATGGGACTGGCCCTAATTATTTATATGTCGAGTCGTATCGGGAAACCGGGTATTTTCAGCAGGGTAGCCTTGGTCTCTGATCAGGAAGGGTATGTCTCTGTTCCAATGGAACCGCTCACTTTAGTTGGTCAGACGGGTGTTGCATCCACAGTACTCCGTCCGTCGGGAAAAGTCAGAATAGGTGATCAATACTACGATGCTGTATCGTTGAAGGGCTTTGTTGAAAAGGGAGATGAAGTGGTTGTAAGACGATACGAAAATTTCCAGTTATATGTACTCAAAAAGTAGAGACGATGTGTGCATCGTCGTCTTATATTTATAAAGAAATATACTCCGGAATCTCTTGTAAATAATCGAATGACATATCATCGTAATTCATTTTACAGCAATAGTGCGACATCCCATTCGAAACAATCAGGTATTTAACTTTCAGTACAATATTGTATCTCACCACCTGGTCAAAAACCTGCTGGGTAATTTCTATGTCGTGCTTCTTGAATTCACAAATTACCAACGGTTCAAGATGATTATTATAAACAACTGTATCGCAACGTCTTGTTAAGGAGTTCAATTTGATCATTGCTTCATTAGCCATTAAAGAAGCAGGATAACCTTTCTCTGAAATCAGATAATGTACGAAATGCTGACGTACCCATTCTTCGGGTGTCATCGATACATATTTTCGACGCAAAGGATCAAAAATTTCCAAGCCATTATTGGTTTTTCGGATTTTTGCATCGAAAGATGGCAAATTTAATGCGTACATATATTATCTTTGTTTATCGGGAAAGTGATCAGACAAAAGTAAATCAAATATGAGAACCAAGCAAGAAATTGTTGAAAATTGGCTTCCACGTTATACAAAACGGCCTTTGGAAGATTTTACAAAATTTATTTTATTGACCAATTTTCAAAAATACGTCGAAATTTTTGCCAATCATTTCAACGTTCCCATCATGGGGTTAGATGCCAATATGCCAAGTGCTGCGTCTAATGGTGTAACTATTATCAATTTTGGTATGGGAAGTGCTAATGCAGCCACCATTATGGATCTGCTAAGTGCTATTTCGCCGACTGCGGTGCTGTTTCTTGGAAAATGTGGAGGAACAAAAGCTCAGAACGAATTGGGTGATTATATTTTACCTATAGCAGCCATCCGTGGTGAAGGTACATCAAACGATTATTTACCCCCTGAGGTGCCATCGCTCCCAGCTTTTAGCCTTATGCGTGCTGTTTCGTCGAATATCAGGGATTTTGGGCGCGATTACTGGACAGGGACGGTTTATACCACAAATCGTCGAGTTTGGGAATATGATGATGAGTTCAAGAATTACTTGCGAAAATTGAGAGTAATGGCTGTAGATATGGAAACTGCAACACTGTTCACATGTGGATTTGCCAATCACATACCAACCGGAGCTTTGCTGCTGATCTCCGATCAACCGATGATTTCCACGGGTGTTAAAACCGACAAAAGCGATAAAATTATTACAGAAAATTTTGTGGAAGAACATGTAAAAATAGGTATCAAATCGCTCACAACGCTTATTAACAGAGGTTCAACTGTAAAACACCTGCGATTTGACTGGTAAAAACACGGATGTCAGATGACAGATGAATTAAGCTGCTAATTTGCGAGAAGCAATTAATAATTTTATGGCCAACATAACTTTCGATACATTAAAAAAAGATATTTCCAACCGGAATTTTGCTCCTATTTATTTACTGATGGGAGAAGAAGCTTATTTTATAGATCAATTAACAGAATTGCTGTTGGAAACAGTATTAACGGAGACCGAAAAGGATTTCAATATGCTCACTTTCTACGGTGTTGATTCCGATGTGAATAATATTGTTGCAGCGGCACGTCGTTTTCCAATGATGGCTGAATATCAGCTTATTGTTGTGAAGGAAGCACAGGAACTGAATAAGTTTGAACTGTTAGATTCTTATGCGAAAAACCCATTGAAAAGTACCGTATTGGTTATCAATTACAAACACGGTTCAGTTGATAAGAGAAAAGCGGTAATAAAAAATATAGAGAAGAACGGAGGAGTAGTATTTGAATCGAAAAAGTGGTACGAAAACCAGATTCCCGCTTTTATCAAAAGCTACTTTTCTGACAAGAATCTCAAGATCGACGAAAAATCTGCTCAAATGATTACCGATTTCGTCGGAAATGATATTAGTAAACTCATTCAGCAACTCCAAAAATTGGAAGTTTCTCTTCCCGAAGATTCCAATACAATTACATCTGAGCTCATTGAAAAAAACGTAGGTGTAAGCAAAGATTATAACAATTTTGAGTTGCTGAAAGCAATAGCCGAGAAAAACATTTTGAAAACCAACACAATAGTTGATTATTTTGGTAAAAATCAAAAAGATAATCCTAACATTGTAACTTTATCGGTACTGTTTAACTATTTCAGTAATTTACTGGAGTGTTTTTGGTTGCCACAAAAAAGCGAGCAAAATGTGATGTCGGCCCTAAACCTGAAATCATCGTTCTTTGCTCGCGATTATATGTCCGGCCTGCGAAATTACAATGCCGCCAAAGTAATGGATATCATCTCATACTTACGTATTTTCGATAGTAAATCTAAAGGGATTGATAATATTTCGGCTTCACCCGGTGATTTACTTAAAGAATTGGTCTACAAAATAATGCATTAATTTTTAGCTAACCAATTGAGAATAACTTCGCTTTTAGGGCTTTCCTTAGGCATTACAACATCTACTAGATTCCCTTTTTCGTCAATTAGGAATTTTTGAAAATTCCATGTTACTTCCTGATCGATTTTTCCATTTTCCGATTTCTTTGTCAGCCACTTATAAATAGGAGCCTGGTCATCGCCTGCTACACTTATTTTTTCCATCATTGGAAAAGTTACACCGTAATTAAGCGTGCAAAATTCTTTTATTTCTTGGTTTGAGCCCGGTTCCTGGCCTTTGAAATTGTTTGCAGGAAAACCTACGATAACAAGGCCTTTATCTTTATACTCACTATACAATTCCTGTAATTGCTCGTATTGCGGAGTAAAGCCACATTTCGAAGCCACATTCACAATCATCACTTTTTTGCCTTTAAACTGAGCCATGTTAAATTGATTACCATCGATGTCGGTAACTTTGAAATCATACAGATTTTTTGGCTTGTTGTTCTGTCCACATGCAACTAAAACAATAGCTACGAGAAGTAAAACTGAAAATACACCTTTTTTCATTTCTATTTATGTTTAGAGTTCTACAAATTAAATCATTTTTTCTCAATTTTCCTCTTTTACACAGTTTTATTTTATCTGATCGTTTTTCTATACATCATTTTTCGTGATCAACTAGCTAATTATCAGTAATTATATAGTGATATTAAGTTCACGAGAATCGATTATTTCCCTTTTGACTGGGGGATGTTTGCAATTTATTGTTTCTGGTGATGTTCGGGCGCATTCTATTTAATATTCATCATTTTTCTAAACGTAATTGGGAATATATCTTAAAATAATGTTTTGATATAAATAAATTTTCAGTAGTAATTGTATAATAACAAGTAACAATAATAATTACGCTTAATTACTTTTATATACAGATGAAAATAAAAGCAACAATGATATACAACCTCAATGTGGTTATAAATGTAAATCCAATAGATATATTTGTTTATTTTACGTTTTAACAAATCAAATAACATTGATTTTTTATATTATAACTATCTGTTTAACAATTATATATAAATAAAAAATGATTTTTAAGATCAGGTTTTACAAGCCTTTAACAGATAATAAATAAGATAATCGTTAAATATCTGGTATTTTTAGTATTTATATATCTATATATCATACTAATATAGTATGTTTATTAAGTTTTAATTTTATACACACTAGATAAAAATATAATTGTATACCTACGTTGAGAAACATTTGTATGCCTCATTGTTAACTTTTATAATTAACAAATATATCGGCTAGCTACTTATATTTGTAAATAATATTTTATACATTTGTATTCCAATCATAAGTTGAATATTTATTCATATTTATATTCTTACATCATGAGAGAACGAATTAGACAAATAATGGAGAATGAAAATCTGACGCCGGCTAGATTTGCTGACAGACTTCAGATTAATCGTGCCAATATTTCTCACATTTTAAATGGAAGAAATAATCCGAGCCTTGATGTCGTTTCCAAAATTTTATCGGAAATGCCATACATTAACACTGAGTGGTTGATAAATGGATCCGGTCAAATGTATAAAGATGGATTCAATATTGATTCTGTCCCCAGGGAGCACGATTTGTTCAACCAAAGCCCCGTTATTACAGCGAAGGATAAGGAAAGTGAACAAAAATCGGCTGTAATTGAGGTTAACAAGCCTGAAAAAAGTACTCAAATATCTGATAATAAAATCATTGAAGTTCAAAAAAACAGTGATAAGAAAATTAGTCAGATAATTATTTATTACAACGATAACACATTTGAGACCTTTATACCGAATTCACTAAAATAATCCATCTTAATTTTTCACTTGTCTTTATTTTTCTTCGAAAATGGGCATCTCTTTTCTCATTGAACTAAAACTATTTTAAAATCGAAGACTTAAATTGATCATTTAATTTCGTAAAATGTTAAACAACTAAAAAGACGTTGTAAATTGCATATAATTATTTGTATCTTTGGTTTTCATAATAACTGATCAATTGATATAAATTTGAATAAATTTAAAGTTATTTGATGATGTTGTAATAAAAATAATCAAATTTTGTCAGTTGTATGAAAATATCGGCCTTATCTTTTCGATATAAAACTATTTTCCACCGGCCTTATCATTTTAAGTCGCTAAAATGTTGATCGATGAAAGAAAATAGAACAAACACTCTGAACGAATCCATAGTTTATCCGGATCTCTCTTCAGACCAGATTGAAACTTGCCCCCTGGAGACTCCTAAACCCGCTTTACGTCTTATAGACGCCATTGTACTTATTATAGGTATCGTGATTGGTGCCGGAGTTTTCAGGACACCTTCGGTTGTTGCTGCAAATTCACCCGATTGGTTTTGGTTTTTAGGTGTTTGGGTTATGGGTGGATTGGTTTCTCTTATTGGAGCTCTCTGCTATTCTGAACTCAGCTCTGCCTTTCCAAGCGCAGGTGGAGATTATCATTTTTTAAAAACGGCTTTTGGTAAGGGTTTCTCGTTTTTATTTGCCTGGGCACGTATTACTGTTATCCAAACAGGTTCTATTGCTCTACTTGCTTATATTGCAGGTGATTATATGTCACAACTGTTCTCTATTGGCGAACATTCAGCTTCTTTTTACGCTATAGTGGTTGTGCTTATTCTCACTTTGATAAATATTTTAGGGATTCAGTTCGGAACAGGGCTTCAAAAGCTACTGACTGCATTGCAATTTATTGGCATATTAATAATCATCGCTGTTGGCTTCTTCGTTGAACCAGATGTCCCGTCAACAATGTTGAGCGAACCTGTACTATCATCTTCTTTTTCAACACTAAGTCTGGCTCTTATTTTTGTATTATTGACCTTCGGCGGATGGAATGAGGCGGCTTATATTTCATCGGAGTTGAAAACCGGAAGTAAGAACATGGCTTTTGTTCTCGTAACAAGTATTCTGATCATAACATTGGTTTATGTTCTCATAAACCTGGCTTTTTTAAATGTATTGGGACTTCAGGGTATGGCTGGTTCAGAAGCAGTAGGAGTGGATATGATGCGGGCAACTCTTGGAGAAAAAGGGGTTGTCTTAATAGGTACATTGGTGTCTCTATCTGCATTAACATCCTTAAATACAACTATTTTCACGGGAGCGCGATCTAATTATGCGTTGGGAAAGGACTTCAGTTTATTTTCATTTCTTGGAAAATGGAATGGGAAAAAATCTGCACCTGTAAACTCGCTTATTTTGCAAGGTGTTATTGCTGTTCTTCTGATTATTTTCGGGGCGTTTACCCGAAACGGATTTGAATCGATGGTAGATTTTACAGCTCCGGTATTTTGGTTTTTCTTTCTATGTACAGGTGTTAGCCTGATTGTATTGCGGGTGAAGATGCCCAATGTGCCAAGGCCATTTAAAGTTCCTCTGTATCCGGTTACACCAATTTTGTTTATTGGATTTTGTGCGTATTTATTGTACTCAAGCTTATCTTACACCGGAAAAGGAGCTTTGTTAGGAGTGATTTTGCTGATAATCGGGCTGATCTTTTATCTTCTTTTTAAAAATAAAGCACCGTTAAAAAAGTTATAACTTAAGTTGGTGTATATCGATTTAGTAAGAATTTCAAAATTTATTGAACAATTCTTTTTTAAAACAATTACTAATAATAGTGTCTTATTTCTCTAACAATTAAAATTACAAAAACATGAAATCAATGAAGTATGTAGTGGCTTTTTTATTGATCATTGGCTTTACAAAAGTAAGTGCTCAGGTTAACTTGGATGTTCCGTACGTTCCAACACCTATGGATGTAGTAGAGGCTATGTTAGACTTAGCTAAAGTTAGCAAGAATGATGTTGTGTACGATTTGGGATGTGGTGATGGCCGCATTGTTGTAACCGCAGCAAAAAAATATGGTGCTACCGGAATTGGTGTTGATTTGAATCCTGAAAGAATTAAGGAAGCTAATGAAAATGCCAAAGAAAAGGGAGTTGAAAAGAAAGTGAAATTCTACGAAGGAAATCTCTTTGATTTCGATTTTAGTAAAGCTTCGGTATTAACACTTTATCTGCTCCCGGATGTAAATCTGCAGCTTATGCCAAAAATATTGAAAGAGATGAAACCTGGAAGCAGGGTCGTTTCCCACGCTTTCGATATGGGTAACTGGGAACCTGATAAACAAATTTCTGTTGACGGCAGAACCGTATATTTGTGGACAGTTCCTAAAAGGAAAAAATAGATAACAGATAAAATAAGACTTAACAAGGTTTGTAACAATGTTTTAAACCAGATTTGCAACTTGCAGGTCTGGTTTTATTTTGAACGTTGAGATGGGAATTGAAAATTATAGTGTAAATTTGTACTCTATAAAGTTTTCATCAATGATTGTATATGATTTCACTGTTCGCTCAAACGAACAACTGAATTACCAGAATAACCTGATTAAGGTTACTCCGGCAAATAATGAAACATTGCCAGATATGTTTCCGGGACAATTTGTTCAGATCTTGGTAAATAGCTCACCTAATGTATTTCTTCGAAGACCTATTTCCATCAATTATGTTGATAAGGAAAACAACGAAATGTGGCTTTTGATCCAACGAGTTGGTGAGGGAACCCAAAAAATATGTGAAACATTGGTTGGAGAAACAATGAACATTATCTTTCCGTTGGGAAATTCTTTTACCATTTCGCAGGAAAACGGAAGATTCTTGTTGGTAGGTGGTGGGGTGGGTACTGCTCCAATGCTTTTTCTGGGTAAAAAGCTCAATGAAAAAGGTCTTTCGCCTGATTTCTTGTTAGGTGGACGTTCGCAAAGAGATATTCTACAACTAAACAATTTTGAGAAGTTGGGAACTGTTTATTGTACTACCGAAGACGGATCATTGGGTGAAAAGGGTTTTGTGACACACCATTCTGTTTTACAAAATAAAAAATATGATTTCATATATACCTGCGGCCCCAGACCTATGATGATCGCTGTAGCAAAATACGCTTTGGAAAAGAATATCGGATGCGAAGCATCTTTGGAGAATCTTATGGCGTGTGGCTTCGGAGCCTGCTTATGTTGTATTGAAAAAACGACCAGAGGAAATCTTTGCTCATGCACTGAAGGGCCTGTTTTTAACATCAAAGAACTCAAATGGATAGATTAAAAGTAAATATTGGGAACCTGGAGTTTCAAAACCCCGTAACAACTGCATCCGGAACCTTTGGTTACGGCACAGAATATGCTGATTTTATTGATTTAAATCGTCTGGGAGGAATTTTTGTAAAAGGAACCACACTTGAACCGAGACAAGGGAACGACTATCCGAGAATGGCGGAAACGCCATCAGGAATGTTGAATTCTGTAGGATTGCAAAACAAAGGTGTAGACTATTTCGCCGAACATATTTATCCCACGATAAGGGATTATAATACACATATAATTGTAAATGTATCTGGCTCAACTGTAGAAGATTATGTGAAATGTACAGAACGGCTTATTGATTTGGAAAAAGTTCCTGCTATTGAATTAAATATTTCCTGTCCCAACATAAAGGAAGGAGGAATGGCTTTTGGAACTTCTTGTGCTTCAGCGGCTCAAGTAACACGTGCGGTACGAAAAGTGTATCCTAAAACATTAATCGTGAAGTTATCGCCTAATGTTACCGATGTAGCCGATATTGCCAGGGCTGTTGAAGATGAAGGTGCCGATTCTGTTTCGCTCGTTAATACATTTCTGGGAATGGCTATCGATGCTGAAACAAGAAAACCAAAACTCTCTACAATAACCGGAGGTTTATCAGGTCCGTGTATTAAGCCTATAGCTCTGCGAATGGTTTGGCAAGTATATAATGCTATCAAAATTCCAATTATCGGGATGGGCGGAATTTCAAATACAGCCGATGCCATTGAGTTTATGCTTGCCGGATCAACCGCTATACAAATAGGAACTTATAATTTTATTGATCCTGCAATTTCCATGAAAGTAATAGATGGAATCATTGATTATATGGATAGGCATAACATAAAGTCAATCAGCGAAATAATAGGAAAGTTAGATATTTAATATATTTTTGATTTTATTTTACAGAATAATTTATCAAAATGAGTATTTATTTTGATATTATTTGACAAATTGAATAATTGATGTATCTTTGCAGATTAATACATCAAAACGGTACAGAATGTCAAATCTGATAATTCCAAAAGGATATAAACCACTTTTAAATCTGAGTCAAACCGAGCTCGGAATTAAGAAAATAAAAGATTTCTTTCAGCAGAATTTAGCTTCGGAACTACGTTTACGACGAGTCACTGCGCCACTCTTCGTAGAAAAAGGTACCGGAATTAATGATGATCTGAATGGCGTTGAACGCCCTGTCAGTTTTCCAATCAAAGATATGAATGATACGGTTGCAGAGATCGTGCATTCATTAGCAAAATGGAAAAGAATGACACTTGCCGATTACGGCATAGAAAAGGGGTATGGCATTTATACCGATATGAACGCCATTCGTGCCGATGAAGAATTAGATAACCTACATTCGCTTTATGTTGATCAGTGGGATTGGGAGATGACTATAGACGAGAAAGATAGAAGTATTTCTTTTCTAAAAAATGTTGTTGAGCGAATTTATAGTGCCATGCTTCGTACCGAATATTTGGTTCATGAAGCTTTTCCACAATTAAAACCGGAACTTCCCCGTGAAATAACATTTATTTCATCTGAAGATCTGCTGCAAAAATATCCAACCCTATCGGTGAAAGAGCGCGAGGATGCCATTTCAAAAGAATGCGGAGCCGTATTTATCATTGGTATCGGTGGAAATTTGTCTAACGGTGAACCACACGATGGCCGTTCGGCCGATTATGACGACTGGACAACCCTTAACGAAGAGGGATTCGAGGGACTTAACGGCGATTTACTTGTTTGGAATTCAGTACTTGAAAGAGCTGTAGAACTGTCATCAATGGGAATTCGTGTGGATAAGGAAGCCTTGCAGAAACAACTTAAAATCAGAAATCAGGAAGAGAAACTAAATCTGTTCTTTCACAAACGATTAGTTAACGATGAACTTCCGCTATCCATTGGTGGAGGAATAGGACAATCTCGCTTGTGCATGTATTACTTGCGTAAAGCACATATAGGTGAGATTCAGGCAAGTATCTGGTCAAAAGAGATGAGAAAAGAAGCTGCCGAAAACGATATTTTTCTGATTTGATTTTCAGACAAAAGAACCAAGAACCAAGACAAAGACATATGTAGTGCGGTATAAACCAAGTACCGTATGACCCCTGTCAACCGCAGGCAGGGATTACTGGGCTGACGGTTTGTTACTTTGTCACAGGTGTTAACCTAAATTGGTATTTCTGCTAACTTTTTTATACTTTTACAAATCTAAAACAAAATGGTGTTATGTCTGTAAAAATTGAAGAAAGTTGGAAAACAAGACTAAGTGACGAGTTTGAGAAACCTTACTTTAAATCACTGACAGATTTTGTACGTCAGGAGTATTCTACACGAACTATTTATCCACCGGCGAAGCTGATTTTCAATGCTTTTGATGAGTGCCCGTTCGATCAGGTGAAAGTGGTTATTGTCGGACAAGATCCCTATCATGAACCGGGACAAGCCCATGGATTGTGTTTTTCGGTGAATGATGGAGTGCAGATTCCACCATCATTGGTCAATATTTACAAAGAAATCCACGATGATTTAGGTACACCCATTCCTAAATCGGGAAACCTGGAGCGATGGAGTAGGCAAGGGGTTCTTCTTCTGAATGCAACACTTACCGTTCGTGCACATCAGGCGGGCTCACACCAACACAAAGGATGGGAAGAATTTACCGATTCTGCCATTTATCATTTAGCCAACGAACGTGAAAATTTGGTTTTTATTCTTTGGGGCGCTTACGCGCAACGAAAAGGTGAGAATATAGATGCGAATAGACATCTTGTGTTAAAATCTCCACATCCTTCGCCATTATCGGCTCATAGGGGATTCTTTGGTAATAAGCACTTTAGCAAAACAAATGCTTATTTACAAGCGAATGATATTTCTCCAATCAATTGGTGAGCAAAAACAAGGTTTTTCAGATGATTTTATCCGACTTTTATCGGTTTTCAGCAAAGAATATCACCGGACAAGAAGTTAAAATGTCCGATTTTCGAGGGAAATTTATATTGATTGTAAACACTGCCAGTAAGTGTGGGTTTACTCCGCAATACGAAGGTTTGGAAAAATTATATATGAAATATAAGGATAAGGAATTTGTGATTCTCGGATTTCCCTGTAATCAGTTTGGCAATCAGGAACCGGGTGATGAGAGAGCAATTGTGGAAGGCTGTTTGCTGAATTACGGAGTTTCATTTCCGATGTTCTCCAAAATAGAAGTGAATGGAGAAAATACTCATCCTATCTATAAATTTCTAAAAAGCAAATTAAAGCATTTATTTGGTGGTCGTGTCCGGTGGAATTTTGAGAAATTTCTGATAGACAATAACGGAAAACCGTTAAAACGATTTGCTCCCTGGATAAAACCCGAAAAGATAGATAACTATTTGTCTAAACTTATTTAAACAATTCCTATGCTTGTTAGTCTTTACAATAAATTTCAAATGAAATGAAAAATAAAATAAGCTTTCTTTTAGTTGGCTGGCTTTTAGCTCTCGCTACTTTTTCGCAATCTATTGATTATGATCCGCAAGACAAAGTGATCTTTGAAGAATATGCAAAAGCTGTAAAACCGTTTCAATCGAAATCAAAAGAATTGATTCTACAAAAAACAGCAGAATTTTTTCTCGAAAAACCTTATGTTGCCGGAACATTAGACAAAAAAGATATCGAAAAATTGGTGATTAATTTACGTGAATTCGATTGTGTTACTTTCGTGGAAACAGTTATAGCTCTTGCCAATACAACAGCATCAAACGATTTGACTTTCGATAACTTTGCTTCGCAATTGAAACAGATCAGGTATCGCAATGGAGTTATTGATGGTTACGATTCGCGGTTGCATTATACTTCCGACTGGGCTGAAAACAACGTTGAAAAGAAAATTTTATCAGCAAAGAGTCAAGAATTGGGTGGAATTCTAGAAACAAAAAACATCGACTTTATGACCTCTCAACGTTCAGCTTACAACGCATTGAAAACCGATGATGAGATGCTTGGAAAAATCAAGAGTATCGAGAATGATATAAACAAAAGAAAAGGATTTTACTATCTTCCTAAAGAGAAAATAACGTCGAAAGAAGCAGAAATTCCTCACATGGCCATGATTGCTTTTACCACTTTGATAAAGGGCTTAGATACAACGCACACAGGCTTCGCCTATAAAAAGAACGGCAAGCTGACTTTTATCCATGCCTCGAGCGCGAAAAACAAGGTGGTACTTGATGAGAAAACGTTAAGTGATTATTGCAAAGGACAAAAATCGTGCACGGGAATTATGGTAATGCCTGTTCTTTAATTTTATTCGAAAGAACGATCGTTGTTGTCATTGGTTTTCTTTTTCTTTTCGCCCATAAACCATTTATCAGCCTTTTTGAACGCTGTGTTTACAAGAATGATTAACACCGTAGAAATCAAAAGTTCTATGTATAAGCCTAACCCGGCAAGAGAGCCTAAGGCCGCGCTACACCATATTGTTGCAGCAGTTGTAAGTCCTTGAACATTAATGCCTCTGTGTAAAATAACGCCCGCACCCAGAAACCCGATACCCGTAATAATTTGTCCAATTATTCGAGTGGGATCTCCACCGTTTTCGGTTAGCATTACGTTGATAAGCACATAAATACTTGCACCAACCGCTACCAGGGTGTTGGTACGGAATCCGGCGCTTTTATTGTTTATCTGGCGCTCCAATCCTACAGCTCCACCGGCAGCCATTGCCGCGAGTAAACGAAAAATAAACTCCAATGTTGGCATAGCTAAAAATCAATTTCCCCTTCCGATTATTTTATCGGCGTTGGTTGCAAAGATATTCATTTTTTGCAATTCTGATGAAGTGAGGACCGGAATTTCCGTTTTTTTGTATTCTTCAACCGGGATGAGTGTGTAGTTGAGTTTCCCTTTTTCGGTATATTTTCTCACCCAAACCAACGAATAATCGCACGATTCAATCTTTACCGGACTATCCTCATCTGCCTTGCTAATAACAATTTCGGCCAACGCTCCACCATCGGTATTTACTTTTTGCTGATTAGATATGAAATTACCGAGCGAATAATAGACCACCGACTCAATCTCTCCATCCACTTTATTTTTAACCAACGGTTGCACTACGTGCGGATGATTTCCGATAATGATTCTGACACCGTTTCTGAAAAGAAAATCAGCTAGTTTTTTCTGTTCATTATTCGGATAAGTTACATATTCATTGCCCCAGTGCATGTTGGCAATAACTATATCGGGGTTATAAAGTTGTGTGAGGCGCAAATCGCTTTTCATTTGCAATGTATCAATGACATTTACGATATTGGGTGCGGTAACCGGAAGTCCATTAGTGTCGTAAGTATAATTTAGAAAAGCAATTCGGATACCGTTTTTGATTATCATCAGCGGATAGTTTAATCCTCGTGTATTTTTCGATTTGAATGCTCCGGTATATTTTATTCCGATGGAATCCAGCACACCGAGCGTACGTTCAAAACCTTTACGGCCTTTGTCAACTACGTGATTGTTTGCCAAAAAAAACAAATCGAAACCTGCATCTTTCAGCCCGAAAGCGAACTCATCGGGAGTACTGAATTGCGGATAACCGGAATAGGGCTTTCCTCCTAAACTGGTTTCGAAATTCACGCAAGCGATATCCACTGATGAAATTTTGTCCTTTAGTAAATAAAAACATGAATCGTAGTTATATCCCGTTTGGGTTTGTGCTGCGCGCACTTGTGGAAGATGTTGCATCGCATCACCGGCAAAGAGTAATCTTACTCGTTTTTCCTGTGCTTGAGAAAGCGAAAAGATGAGCAGAAGAAGTAAAGTTGAAACAAGGATGCGCACTGACAGTAATTTTATTATCCGTCAGACCGCTTGGAGCGGTCGGACGGGGAGTTACGAATACTGATTCTCAATTTTTTCCTTAATTACCCTCGCCGGAGGAATATTTGCCGGTTTCGGTTGCAGCGTGTAATTGTAAGTTTGTTTATCTTTCAACACTTCTTTTGCTTTTTTCAACGCCGGATCATCCTGAAGTTCATAAATCAACACACCTTCTTTGTAGTAATATCGCTGAACTATATCGGTCTCGATCATTTGCTTAATGTCTTTCTTAAAAAGTTCCAAATCGCGATCGAGATTGGGTTGCAGCTTATTTTCCAACGCTTTGAATTCTTGAGAAGCTGTGTCAAAATATCCTTCGAACTCCATAATGTTTTTCAACGATTGCAACTGACGGCTACTCATTTGATCGTACTGGAAATCTTTAGTTTTCACAAACTGCTTAAACTGCTCGTAATCGGCATCAGAAAGGTGAAAACTCTCGGGTGACGCAATAGTCGGGTGTTTTATTGCCCAATTGGTAACCCAATCGAAAATAATGTTTTCGGCAATTAAGTAATAACCAATGGTTCCGCCTTTTTCCTGCGGAATGACGTAATCCGGTGTAATGCCGCCGCCATCGCGAACTTCGCGGCCGTTTTTAGTTTTGAAAACATTGGTCAGGCTATCGGGAACGCGAGCCACGCTTCCGTCAGGATTGCGATGAGAATAGTCAAGTGCTTGAATACAACGTCCGCTCGGGATATAATATTTCGATGTGGTGATCTTGATATTTCCGCCGTAAGGCAAATCACGCGGCGTTTGCACAAGCCCTTTTCCAAAGGAACGGTTACCAATAATGACAGCTCGGTCCAAATCTTGGAGCGAACCGGCAACAATTTCTGATGCAGAAGCCGAACCCGTATCAATCAGTACAACAATAGGCATAAGTGTATCTATCGGTTGGTTTTGAGTGTGGTACGATCTGTCCCATTGCTTTACTTTTCCTTTGGTAGAAACAATTTCCAACCCTTTCCGAACAAAAAAGTTGACAATATTAACCGCTTCATCCAAAATACCGCCACCGTTTCCGCGAAGGTCTATAACCAACGATTCAGCGCCTTTTTTCTTCAAATCCAAAATTGTTTCCTTTACCCGGTTCGAACTACCGTTCGTAAATCCTGAATAATGCAGATATCCCACTTTGTCATCAAAAACAGTAGAGTAGGTGATGGGATCCATTTCTATTTTCTCGCGAACGATTGTGATTTCGCGTGTTTTGGTTTCACCCGGACGCTGAATTTTCAGTTTTAACGATGTTCCCGGTGTCCCTTTCAACTTATCGCTCACATCTTTTACGGTTGCTTTGCGCATATCTGCGCCGTCGATTTCCAGAATGGCATCGCCGGCCTTCAGTCCTGCCTTATCAGCCGGAAGTCCTTTGTATGGTTCATTAATAATCACCTGATTGTTGTTGTACGAAATAATCGAACCAATACCGCCATACTCGCCGGTAGTCATAAATTGCAGATCACCGATATTTTCTTCGTTGTAATATTCCGTGTAAGGGTCCATTCTCGCCAACATATTTCGGATGGTTCCGTTAACCAAACTATCTACTTTTATACTGTCCACGTAAAACATATCCAGCTCTCTGATAACAGAGTTAAAAATATCGATGCTTTTGTTTATATCGAAATACCGTTGGTTTTTATCGGCTTGTGTGGTTTGAGCTTTAACATTTATCGTTAAAAACACGATTAATAAAAGAAAAGGAATTTTTTTCATATCCGGGTTTATCCTAAAACGTTCGTTTTGAATTTAGTTTCTGTATTTAGCTGACAAAGAAACGAATTTTTCAGGAAATTATTCGTTTGTTTTAGTTATATGTTTTTAAAATTGAGTGTCAAATGACGTTTTTAAATTATCTTTGAGACGTTTTTTGTAAAAATAGTATTCTTGTATGAGTAATTACCTCCGTCATATTCTTCTCCCTGCTTTTGTTGGTTTTATAATTTTTACGGTAACCTGCCTGATCAGTTCCAGTGATGTCCCCGATCTTCCTCAAATCATAGCGTGGGACAAGATCGCTCATTTCGGGATGTTTTTTGTGCTATCGGCAGTTTCGTTGTTCGATTATTATCGGTTGCATGATGGCAAACCGAAGATGAACCGCTGGATTTTTTGGGGATTTGTTCTCCCTGTAATATACGGAGGAGCGATAGAGCTACTGCAGAAATATTTTTTTCGTTCAAGAAGTGCTGAGATGGCCGATTTCATTGCCGATGTGCTTGGTTCTCTGACTGCATTGATAATCGCTTTATTTTTATACAAAAGATTTCAAAAACAGGAAAAAAAACTATCTTTGTAGGAGAATGAGCGAGGGGCGTTGAGCAAAGAGCTCAGAGTAAAAAAGGAATAATTTTGAAAAACCATCATAAAACTATGTTTAAAGAATTACTTTTTATCTTTTTATCGGTTTTATTGTTAGCAGCTTGCAACACATCCACAAAAAAGAGCAGTGAAAACACGGCTGATCAAGACACTGTACAGGTTAGAGATGCCGATGACAGACAATATTTGGTGAAAGTTGGAGATATGGCTCCCGATTTTGAAATGACACTTCCCGAAGGCGGAAAAGTAAAGTTATCTGACTTGCGTGGAAAAGTGGTTATGCTGCAATTTACAGCCAGTTGGTGCGGGGTTTGTCGAAAAGAAATGCCATTTATCGAAAAAGATATCTGGCTGAAACATAAAGATAATCCACAATTTGCTTTGTACGGAATCGACCGAGAAGAACCCGCCGAAAAAATTCAGGTATTGCGCGATGCTACCGGCGTTACTTATCCCATTGGAATGGATCCGGATGCCGGTATCTTCGGACTTTATGCGGAAAAAGAAGCGGGTATTACTCGCAACATCATTATTGATCGCGATGGTAAAATAGTGATGCTCACCCGTCTGTTCGAAGAAGAAGAATTCAACGAAATGGTATCAGTAATCGATAATTTATTAACCCATTAACACAAACTTTTATGAAATACGAAGATTTAAAAATTTTAGATGAACTTCGTGAAAAAGGAAGTATAACCGAAGAAGAATATCAGCGTGAAAAAGCGAAAATTTTGAATGAAACAACTTCATCGTCATCATCTTCAAGTGGTGTTAAACCTCTTTTCGGACTGGAAGAGAACACGTATCTTATGTTAATGCACCTTTCGCAATTTTTAGGATTGGTAATTCCATTGGCCGGATTTGTTGCTCCGGTTATCATGTGGATAATGAATAAGGATACCAATACCAATGTCGACCTGCATGGCAAAAATATCCTGAATTTCACCATCAGTTATTTGATTTATACTGCAGTTTTGGCAATTACTATTATCGGTATTCCGCTGTTATTTGTTTTGGGTATTATCTACATTATTTTCGTTATCATGGCCGCCCTTAAAGCCAATAACGGTGAATACTGGAGATATCCGTTTATCATTCAATTTTTTAAATAATGAGTGAAAACGTTCTTATAAAATACACCGGAGTACAGCTCAACAGAGACGAGAATATTATCCTGCGCGATGTAAATCTGGAGGTTAACCGTGGCGATTTCCTGTATATTATTGGTAGAGTGGGGTCGGGCAAGAGCACATTGCTGAAAAGTATGTATGCCGAGCTTCCGATAGAATCGGGCGATGCACGCGTTTTCGATTATCACCTGCAAGACCTGAAAAGAAAGCAAATTCCTTACCTGCGCCGTAAAATAGGTATCGTTTTTCAGGATTTTCAATTGCTTATCGATCGCACGGTAGAAAAGAATCTGGAATTTGTGCTTAGGGCAACGGGATGGAAAGATAAAACGCTCATTAAAGACCGTATAAACGAGGTGTTGACGCAGGTAGGTATGCAAAACAAAACCTACAAAATGTCGCACGAACTTTCGGGTGGAGAGCAGCAACGCGTGGTAATTGCCCGAGCGTTGCTCAACTCACCGTTGCTGATCCTTGCCGATGAGCCTACGGGAAACCTTGACCCGGAAACGGGCAGTCAGATCGTGGATTTATTGCAGGATATTGCGGAAAAAGGTACCGCTGTGATCATGTCCACCCACAATTATTCTATTGTTCAAACTTTCCCCGGCCGGATTATGAAATGCGAAAATGCGGAGCTGGTGGATTTGAAAAGCGCCGATAGTTAATTGCGAAAAATAACGCGTTAATTTTAAAAACTCAGATACTATGAACATTAATAAAAAATTCTTCTTAAAATCATCCTTGTTGATTTTATGCTGCACGGTGTTATTTTCATGCACAGAAAAGAAAAGCGCTGTGGCAGAGAATAATACTGATTCAGAGTATTACGTTGCTGCCTATATCTGGCCATCGTGTCATCACGACGAACGTTTTGGGGATATGCTGTGGCCGGAAGGAATCGGTGAATGGGAAGTGATCAACAAAGGAAATCCACGGTTTGAAGGACATTATCAGCCGAGACTTCCGTTATGGGGAAACGAAATGGATAACGATCCGAAGGTCGTTGAAAAATGGATCGATCTGGCAGTGGAGCACGGAGTTAATGTTTTCGTTTATGACTGGTACTGGTACGATGAAGGGCCTTTTCTCGAAAGCGCTTTGAATGACGGGTTCCTGAAAGCAGAAAACAACTCGAAGATGCAGTTTTATATCATGTGGGCCAACCACGATGTAAGACGAAATTACTGGAATGTACACAAATACAAAGACGATACGTCCATTTTATGGAATGCCGTAGTAGATGAAGAAAATTTTAAAATAATTGTTGACCGGGTAATCAACCAATACTTTAAAAAGCCGAATTATTTTAAAATAGACGGAAAACCGGTGTTCTCGATTTTCAGTATCGATAAGTTGATGGAGAGTTTCGACGGCGATACGAAAAAAACGCGCGAGGCGTTGGATTATTTCCGGGAAGAAGTTAAAAAAGCAGGATTTCCCGATCTGCATATTCAATGGAACCAGGGAGGAGGCTCCATTATGTCGAAAGAATCGGCAGAACGATTCTCAAACCGGGTAAACGAAATGGGATTCAACAGTGTTGCTATGTACAATATGGGTGGACTGAACGAAGATTACCTGATTTACGGTGATAATTCAAGAAAAATCAGGACACAAATGGACTCTATTCTGAACATTCCATTGTTTCCGTGCGTATCTGTCGGTTGGGACGACACACCACGTTTTCCTGCAAAAGGGATGAAAGATGTGGTTCATTATCACAATACTCCCGAAAGTTTTGCTGCCTTATTATACAAAGCAAAACAATATGCCGACAGCCATCCCGAACAACCTAAACTCATCACTATTAATGCCTGGAACGAATGGGTGGAAGGGAGCTACCTTTTGCCCGATATGCAGCACGGATTTGATTATCTGAAAGCAGTGAAAGATGTGATGAGTGGTGAGTATGAGCCATAAAATAAAACAACATAGAAAATACTGCATCTGTTATTGATTAAAATTTATTCGCAAACTCAATCCCGCATTTGTATTGGAGGTGGGATATGCCGATGACGACACCAACGGCATATTGATGATTTTATCGAAAAAGGCACGAAGGGTAAGCGATCGGCTCAGTGCATAATCGGCAGAGAAACGGATGCTGGTAGTCTTTAGTCCGCTGGTGGCTTGCGTGAATCCGTCTTCGATTTTGCGGATGAGTGCATCGGTGATTTTATGTGAAATATCTACCCGAATATTCAAGTCGTTATTAAATTCGGGCAAGTTGCTAACATTGCTCTGATTCGATTGTTGAGAACGATTTATGCGCGTACGCCGCCTGTCGGCTTTTATCGAATTGGAGCCAAAACCGATGATGCGGTTAAAATCGGGCAATCGATAACCCAGTCCGAAAACGATATCATTGTCATTGGTTTCTACGATCTGATACGACGTGATATTCAGATTAAGCGAACGCGTGCGGTTAACACGGAAATTCAGTGTCATATTGTTGTCCAACACACCACGCGCTTCAATAAGTGGGCTGAAGCTTTCAATAAGGTTCACAGCTGAAATATCGTAAGGCGACGAGGGAACAGGCGAACCGGTTAGTACATCGCGAATATATCCCAAATCGGAATTATCGTTCATTGGCACCCAATTAAGGAACGATGAAAATGCTCCAACCCGGTACTGCGAAACATACTTGTGTGTAATTATCAGCGTTTTGAAGTTGTTTTGCAGCACAGGAAGCATCTGCAACACATTATAAGAGACGTCCCAATTGGGCAAAATCGACAACAGGTCGGGGAAAGCAGTCAGTTCGACTTTATTTGCATTCTTTCCCGTATAAGCCGCCAAAAAAGCCGGAATTAGCACATCTGTCGAATTGAGATTGACATCGCCGTTGGCGGTGCTGAAAGGTTGATCTTTAAACGCTGTTTCGGCAATAAATCCCCGATTGGGATACGTGGAGCTTTGATACTCAGCACGTACTCTGTTTGCCAGTGCTTCCCGATTTAACAAAAACCGGTTAAACGATGCCGAAGCATAATCGTTTCTTGCCGTTGAGTTCTCAAAAGACGACGCTAACGAGATGGTGCTTATGGCAAAACTTCCGCCGTAAAGTTTGGGCATTCCGTTGAACATAAATTGAATTTCGGTGCGCCGGTTATTTTCGTACAGCGCGTTCAAATCAATTCTTAACCCTCGAAAAGGCTCAATGGTGGCGTCTATCCGCACATTTTGCGTTTGGTTGTAAATGGCGGGCGAGATATTGTTCGTATTTTTCACTAACCAGTTATTGGCATCGGCCTTTTCCAGAAAGCGTTCGCCGCCATCAAAACCAAAAGCGAAACCCAACCCCGGAATGAAACCGTTTGGGGTATTGGATTGACCGAAGAAATCTCCAATCATCGGGTCGAAACCGGGAATATCGGTGCGAGATTTGTAACCCAAGTTTACGTTCACGCTTCGCACCATCATCAAACCACGGGCAAGGTATTGTGCAATATCACGTCCGATATTGTTATTCCTGGCAACCGGTTGATTTGTTGCTTCAAATCGTTGGTTGGTATTTCTCAAAAAGCCTATTTTATTGTACAATTGCACCAGATTCAATCGTGTATTTGCGGTTATCGACATATCGTTCTGAACGAAATTGCCGATATTTTCATCGCGAATAAATGCGCCGCATTCCCACCGATAACGTGAATTGTACGCCGCGCTCGAACTTATCCAATCCAAGACCGGAATGGCAGCAAACGGAAGTGTGTAGGTTACATCCGCTGTTTGCTCGTAATTGAGCGGTTTACCGAGGTTCTGAATGCTTTGGATCACAGAATCTTTCCAAATTTCGTAATCGTCTCGATTGAGTTTCTTGTTCACCTGCAAGTACGGTTCTTCAATTTCGGCAATGGTTCCCGAACGAAACGAGGTTTTCAGATTTCGGGTTAAATCCCAGACAATTGAAAAATTCCTGTCCCAGATAAAGTTTTGACTAAACGTGAGCAACTGTCGTTGCGATTGCATTATTCCCGATAAATATGCATTTAAATCGCGCAACTGAGTTTCCTGATAGTTTCGCATCAGGTTGGAACTGATTTGGATATTGTTGGGTAAATAATTAAAATTGATAGACTTAATAAACTTCAACCAGCCCGAAGTGCTTTTTATGTTTTTAAAAGGTTCAAACGGTTTCACAAACGGCGTATAAGCATAATTCGTCTGCAATCGCTGATGAATACTATTGTTGTATTCGGTTTCGGGATTTTGGTAGTGATTTTCGTTGTAAGAGTATCCGAAATTGAAATTTGCAGGATCATACGGCATTGGATTCTTACTTTTAATGTCCACTTTCACGTTGTTCAAGCTCAGGCTTTTGTTTACAGTTTGTGTGATGGCAAGGTTATTAATCGAATCCTTTTCTTGTTGATTTCGGGTATTTTTCAATGATTCCGAAAGCAGAATATCCTGATCGAGCGGATCGTACTGCGGTGCGGTTGTTTGATTGGAATACGAATAATAGAACGGCGCCGATATTTTTGCCTGTTCAGGCAGGAATCTTCCAAGTTCCATATTCATAGCCACGTTTATTGATGAAAAATCATCGTTCCGACGTTCCAGCAAACTTTGGTCGAGCGCACCAAAGCCAACTGTTTCTTTTCGTCCCGAAACGTTTACCGATCCTATATCCGACAGAGCAAGCTGAACGTTTCCTTGTGCTGCCCAGCCGCCTTTTTCATCGAATTCGCTTAGCCGAAGTTCGTTTACCCACACTTCGGACGATTTGTTGTTGTTGGAGTTGTTTCTAACGCCAATCATCACCACTTTTATTTCGGATAACGACGGATTTCCCATGATCGTCAATTGATTGTCCGGTTTTTGCGGATCGGCTTCCGAATAGGGTGTAAGATACGTTACGCCGCTTCCTCTTCGTTTTTCGGCATTGCGTTTGAGCTTAAGGTTCGTAAGCGCTTCCAACGGAAAATCGAACATATTTTCGGGTTTCCAAACCGTTTCCTGATGTTCGGGAATGTTCGTGCTGTAATGTCCGGCAGGAGTTAATTTGAGCGGAATTTCATACTCGTAATAGTTGTTCCGGTAATCCGAACCGATACGTAAAAAAACACTCATTTCATCGTCTTGCAAATTTGTGGCGTCGTCAGCTAATTCTTCGGCATGGACAAACAGTTGCAGGCGTTTATAGCGGCGCAAATCGTACATCGTGTTTTTATAAACTGCCCGGGAATCACCGGGATCGAGATTACTCACTTTCAGAGCAATGGCTTGTTCGTTTTGTTGACGAAGCTGTGGTTGGCTTGGATCCAAAATACGCGTCACTCCCGGTGGAAGAACATAATTCACGGGCGAACGGTCACCGTTTTCTTCGATGTTTACGGTTGAAATTTCCAATTTCCCTAATCCTGAAATTGCACCGCCCGATTGCAGGTTTTGTGTGTATGAACGCCATTCGCTGCGCACGAGTTCCAGTGTGGCAAAACGAAGAAAAATCGGTTGTTCAAAGTCGGTAAGGAATATTCGCATAAAACGGATGTTATTGAATCCTCGAATATTGCCTATACGGGACTGATAATCGCGAAGGGGAATTTTAAACTGATACCAGTTCACTTTACCGGTTTCGCCATTACGAAGCGAAATGCTTACTTCGCGCTTATCTACGATAAAATTGGTCCCAACCGCCATATTTCCGGGACGCAGTTGCACCTTGTACTGGTAGTACGATTCGTTCTCGTTCAGCGTATTGTCGTTGTCGATATCTTCCACGTCGGGTGTGACGCGCGAAGCAGTGGAATAGGGTGCATCGTCTGGTGTAAGCGAGTTTCCTTCTGTGCCGTTGTAATATTTATATCTATCCAGAATGCTTAATTGTTCCCGGTCTTGTTCTTGTCCCCTATAATGCCTGAAATTGTCTCCCGAAGGGTCATTCAGCGGTGAATGTTTGTCGGCTTGCATTCGCGATAATGTTTCGCCCGAAAGCTTGGGTGTAATTTCGTTCAAATAAGTAGAGTAGGTGGGGAACGACTTTTCTTCTTCGGTACTCAATCCGTTCAATCCCACGTCCTGAATGCGGCGAGATTCGTTTCCCTGCGAATTATCGAACGCATAAACAGTGGATTGCCTTAACGGATATTTTCCCCAAACACTTGTGCCTACGGCAGTTGCATCACCATTTACAGGCAGTCCGTTTTCGAAAAACTTTTTCCCGTCTTTCAGCACATCTTCCGAAATTTCGCCGAGGTTGAAATATAAATCGCCGCCACGGGCTGTTCCCGGCTCATCGTTTACAAACGGGTCCATCAGCCAAAATTCAATGTATTCGATATTTGCCGTTTCAAAATCGCGTGTGTCCATCCGGCGCGTAATTCCACCCCAGCGGGTTCTCGGATTCAGCAATTTTCCTTCAGAATTGATGTTGGTGTCTAAGTTATACGGCCCGCGTTCGTCGGGATAAAACGAAATATTTAACGCCGGAATGATAGGCGGTTCGCCGTAAACAGCATCTTTGTTGGGAAAAATCTCACGTTCGTAAATTTCACGCACCAGGTGGTTCGAGAGTTGTTCTTTATCGTTTTTTATGTGCGTGGGTGTGAGTGATGAATTCCTGCGCGTGAACAGCCCGTCGACGTAAAACCAAGCCATTTGCGCACGATTTCTCCCGTAATCGATATTGTTGGACAATGCTGCTTCGGGAAATAAGCCGGTGGAAGTGTTGTTAAAAGGCGTGGATGCCAGCGACCAGCCATAAGGCGAGCGCAGATCGATACCCGAAGTAGAAGTCTCAAAATCATCGAGATACGAGTATCCACCGGTGTATTTGTTGCGGTAATGTCCCGGAATCATGTGGGCAAATTCCAGATTGGCAGTCAGTTGCGATGGGGTGGTGGCTTCCACGAAGGGCAACATATCAAGTAGATTGGTAAGCGCATACGATTGTTTTTTAAACGAAGTGTTCAATCCCCAAAGCGTGTTTTTAACCGATTCTTCGCCAAAAGTGGTTTTCATGGTGAGCGGTTTCTCATAGTAATGCATAATGGTAGCGCCAACCGTAAAATTTTTCGAAAAATCATATGCCAGATTCAATCCCATCATCGTTTTGCGCTGCATATTGAAGAGTGTTTGGTTTTCGAGCGATACGGTTACAGGTGTTCCCGCATCCAAAATTGCCTGATTAATAATATTTACCGTTCCCGAAATGTAATCCACCGTGTAATCGGCGCCCTCGGTTAAGGTAACGCCGGCAGCGGTAACTCTCACTGAACCGCGAGTAACGTTCATCGCATTCAGGTTGATTTCCGCACCGGAACTGCCCCTGTATTCGCCCGAAATTTTGAACTTGTTTTTTTCGGTAATTTGTCGGGCAACGGTCAGCGTGGAGTCGTAAAGCTGCTGATAGACATATTTATCGGCAATGGCATCATTTCCAATCATTTTTCGCAAATGCGACCCGAAAGGTTCTACCACGGGAAAAATAATCCGTCCGTTTTCTGCCATTATGGTGTATCCGTCGATGAAATCGAAAATCCCGTCGGGATAGGGGTCGTTTTTCGAGTTCAGGTTATCAAGATTCATCACTTTGAGCAGCAATTCTTTGCGGATATCTCCGTCGGGAATGTAATTCAGGTAAACGCCCGTGGTATCGCTTTGGTAAGTGATGTTGAGCCTAAACCGGTCTTTTTGAATGTTGTAAGCGCTATAACCCAAGGCGTAAATGTTTTTCATCATCAAATCCCACGTGTAAGCTTGCGGCGAAAGAGAAACAGGCTTTAGCAATTTTAAAAAAAGAGCACCGTTTTGATTGGAAACCGTACCGGTGGTTTCGCGACCGATATTGCTCGAGAATTCGCCTACCTGATACGCTTTTCCGTTGTACGTGTATTCGAAAGCCACGGCCAGCACTTCGTCCGCCTGTAAAGGCGTGCGCAGCGATATATAGCCTAGTTGGGGCTGAAAAGTGTATTCGGACGAAGCGAGAAGTCGGGCGTTTTCAATCTTTTCGTAATCGCGGCCGATAATCACATTTGCCGGAAAGACATTAGCTGTTTGGCTGATATCGCGAGCGACGACATATGTTGAAATAAGTTGCTGATACATCGTGTTGGCATCGTTGTGCGGAACGATATCTGCGCCGGCAGGCGACCAAAAAAGATTGTGAATGGTGCTGTGCTCAGCCAGATCGGCAAATGCCAGAATATTACGCGATTGGTCGTAATTGCTTCGTTTGTTGGTAATCCACACTTCCATTCGAGTTATCGAAACTGCCGATTGAACGTAAGGAAGTTTTGCCAAAGCTCTGTCATAATTATCCCTAAAGTAGTAACTTAAGAAGAAGTGACGATTTTCGTCGTATTGATCAGCCGAGATTTCGAAAGGTGTGGTTTGAACGCCGCCACGCGAATTAACAGTCTTCGATTCTGATTCCTGTTGCGACAAAACCGTATTCACACGTAATTTTCCGAACTGTAAATCGGATTTTATCCCAAAAAGTGCCATACCGCCGTTGATAAGTGAGTTACTCGTTGTCATACTCACGTTTCCGGCTTCAATGTTTTTAATGATCTCGTCTTCACCGCCCTGATAAGCCAGTTTGATGCGTTTGGCATCAAAATCAAACGTAGCATCGTTGTTATAATTCAACCCGAAATTGATTTTATTGCCGACTTTTGCGTTCACGTTCAGTTGAATTTGTGGGTCTAAATCAAAGGTGTTTCGTTTGCGGGCACGTTCAGGAAGGGTTGGGTTGTCGATTACGGTTCTTTTCAATCCGGTAGTGAGTTCCACCGAACCTTGTGTGGTAATTTGTACTCCGCCGGGGCCGAAAATATCTTCCAATAAATTATTGCTTTTTCGTATGTTGAACAGCGAAAACTGTTGTGCGGGTGGTTCGGCTTCCGTTTCATCGCGGATGGCGTTTCGGCTTCTGAAATAGTTATTGTTCAATTGTTTTTGTGCGTAGTTCATATACTCTGCGGGAGTCATTGTAAATGGAATTCCGATTACTTTATCGCCTATTTTATTCTGAAAAATATAGAGATTGGTTTTGTAATCGTAAACAACTTCCGTTTTTATGTTCGATGGCGTTTGGAGATCGATAGGTGGCTTGCGAAGTAACTCTTCCGGCGTTTCAACGATGGTGTTTTTTACCGGAAAGCGTGTTTTGGTGGTATCTTGCTGGGCAAAAAGGGAATGTATTCCACTTGTTGCAAGCAGAATAAAAAATAGTATTGCTATATGTAATTTTTTTTCCAGACGCCCGTTATTTCAGAGGTATAACGTGAAATTTCGGGAAAACGTATAAATGGAGTGAGAAAATGTGATTAAATCAAGAATGCGCAAAACGGTTTGGAACCGCAGTGCGCCTGTGAAATTACATTCTTTTCAATGCTTCCTTGATAATGGATTCCACGGGTAATGATGACGATTCCTTTACGATTTTTGCCACTACTTTTTCCGATGCCTGCTTCGTAAATCCCAACATTACCAACGCTGAAATTGCTTCTTGTCCAACTCCCGAAACAAACATGGCTGCCGGGATCTTTACGGTGGAGCCGTCTTCAGTGTACTTGATCTTATCTTTCAAATCGATAATAATACGCTGCGCGGTTTTTGCGCCAATTCCTTTTACCGATTGAAGCACGGTAGCGTTTTCAGATGCAATCACCGATTCCAGTTCACGTGAGTTGAGCGATGATAGGATCATCCGCCCTGTACTTGGTCCTACACCCGAGACGCTTATCAGATGCAGGAATATTTCACGTTCATGCTTATCGGCAAAACCATAAAGGACATAAGCATCTTCACGTATGGCTTCGTGAATGTAAAGCTTAGTCGCTTTCTGACCGCTAAGCGCACTGTACGTGTTTAACGAAATATTTGCAAAATAGCCTACGCCATTGCACTCAATTGTAACCGAAGCGGGCGTTAATTCGGTAATTTCGCCTTTAAGATAGTCAATCATAAATCTAAAATTGTAACGTTACTTGTTTTATCAAATATAACACAAGTTTTGGGTAAAACGTATAAATTATAATGTAAAAAAAGCTTTGGTGGCTTTTTTGATGATAATTATTGATTTAAATTAGTTAAAAATTTGATTACTTTTATGCCTTCTTCTTACCAATAAACCGTATCACTTTACCAATACCGTTATGGCCGGTACCTTCAGCAAGTTCCACTTCGGTTTCGATTAATTCGACAGGTTCAAAATCAAAAAAATCATTTTTGATCATTTCTTCGGTGTATAACATTTCTATGTTTCTTGGTCCGCCAATAGTTGGATTTGTCCTTTGGTATTCAATATGTTGCTTGCTAAATCCTTCTACGATAATATAACCTTCGGGTTTGATTAAGTTACCGATTAACCGGTGATATTCGGCACGAAGTTGTGGCGAAAAATGAGCGTAAATCAATGCTGCAGCATCAAATTTTTCTTCCGTTAGTGGAAGGTTGGGAAGTTCACCCACCTGATAATCGATCTTTACACCGGCCTTTTTAGCCAGTTTTTCAGCCTTGCGCTTTCCTTCTGCACTTTAGTCGAAAGCTACAGCTTCAATATCTTTTTGCGCAGCATAAACCGCATTTCTGCCTTCGCCTTCGGCGGGTAAAAGTATTTTTCCGGACGGAATATATTTATCGACCGCATACTTAAAGTATTTATTCGGTTCTTCTCCGTAAATATATTCATCCACAGCGTATTTGATATTCCAGAGTTCTTTCATATGGATTCTTTTGTGAGTTCTTCGAGTGCATAAAATAATCGGGTTTGAGCATTTTCTTGAGATCCGAAAAAAGAGCGAAATACGTTACCATCCTTATCCATTAAAACCCAATGCGGCGTGCCTTCACATTCAAACTTTTCGTAATTTGCTTTTCCGATATCGAAATAAATAGGAAACGGTAACTCTCTCTTTGTAAATATATTGAGAATATCATTTTTGCTTACAACTTCTTTCCCGAAAGTGGTGTGAATGGCAACTACGTTCAGGTTTTTGAATTCCTGTAAATAATCAAATGCCAGTGGAATGGCTCTGCCGACGCAGCCAAGACATTGAATATTGAAGAACAGGATCAACAATGGTTTCCCACGATACATTTCCCTTAAATCAACTATTTCTCCGTCAAGTGACCTTACTGTAATTTTTTCTGTATTCATTACATTTATAATCTCTTTAAATCAACATTTTAATCATCTGTAACAGTGCCATATTGACCGTTCTGTTAATATTTTCTTCACGTGAGGTGCCAAATTGATATTTTTTTGTTACGATTTCAGTTGGTGTTTTGGTACAAATCCAAACCGTGCCAACCGGTTTGTCGGGCGTTCCACCAGTTGGTCCGGCAATGCCGGAAACGGCAACGGAACAATCGGTTTTCAGTTTCTTCGATGCACTTTGTGCCATTTGTCCGACAACTTCCTGGCTAACTGCCCCATATCTCTCAATTGCCTTTGAATCAATACCGAGAATATCGGATTTAACCTGGTTTGCATAAGAAACAATACTTCCCTTGAAATAATCCGATGCTCCCGGAATAAGAGTAATGCGATGTGCAATATTTCCGCCGGTGCAGCTTTCGGCAGTAGAAAGAGTGAGTTTTTTGCTTCGCAATGCTTCGCCTAAAATAGTTTCGAGCGATTTATCACTTGCATCAACGATAATATCTTTTACCGTATTTTTTAGCTTTTCCTTTTGGATCTCCATTTCGGAAGAGTTCTCATTTCCCCAGGCTGATAACCTCAAGCGAATTAATCCGTAGGATGGGAGATAGGCGAGTGAAAAATTACCGGGAAGTTGTGCTTCGAAATCAGCCAATCGTGTTGCCAAAGCCGATTCTGTAATTCCCGCAACTAAAAATGAACACTTCAGATAATCAATCGATTGAAATTGTTTTTTCAATCTTGGAATAACTTCGTCTGTCATTATCGTTTTCATCTCAAAAGGTACACCAGGCATTGAAACCAGAATCTTTCTATTTTGTTCAAACCAAAGCACAGGAGCTGTACCTACTCTATTTTGAATCACTGTGCAATTTTCAGGAACAAGAGCTTGATTTCGAGTCAGCTCATTCAATACATGTTTTTTGTGCGCAAAAATGCGATTGATGTTTTCTAAAACAGTATCATCGAATACCAGCCTGGTATTGAAATAGTTGCAAAGCGTTGTCTTGGTTATATCGTCTTTGGTTGGTCCAACTCCGCCTGTCATCAACACTATATCAGCCCTGGAAAAGGCTATATCAAGGGCTTTCATAATACTGTCTGCCCGATCACCAACAGTTGAGATCGCAACAATTTCAAATCCTTCTCTTGTCAGTTTTGTTGCCATCCAGGCAGAGTTGGTATCTATAATTTGTCCGATAAGGATTTCATCACCTATGGGAATAATTTCAATTTTCACTTTCTTCAATTTTGTACAAAATTAATCTTTCGAAATCGATTTTTAGAAAATATCCTGATTTAATTTTTGTATTCCAATGAATTGTTATATCTTTGCATTCCGAAAATTCAGAGGAACAAAAAATAAAACAAACATATAAAATGAAAAAAGAAATACATCCAAGCAATTATCGCCCGGTAGTTTTCAAAGATATGTCGAACGAAGAAATTTTTATTTCACGTTCTACTATAAACGCCAAGGAAACCATTGAAATTGACGGTGTTACTTATCCTTTGGTAAAACTTGAAATTACCAGTTCATCGCATCCGTTCTACACCGGAAAACAAAAATTGGTGGATACGGCTGGTCGTGTTGACAAATTCATGAGCCGCTACGGAGACCGTAAGAAAAAATAATTTTCAACGGACAAGAAATAAAAGACGGTGATTTTCGAAAGAGAATCACCGTTTTTTTCATCCCTAAATCCGACTTTTGGTAGATTTAGGGTTTATTTCGGATAACCAACCGTTTGTGAAAGCAATACTTCTTTGTTGGCCGGTAGTTGCAACAACTCTTCGAGTTCTTTTTTATTGTATGAACCACGTACAACGGCACCTAATCCTTCGGAAGCGCAAAAGAGATAAATGTTCTGTGCAACAAAACCGCAATCGGTATAAGCATAATTTTTACTGGATGCCTTCTCCGAATCCGAAACGAACAGGATGTTGACAGGTGCATCAGCAACAAAAGCTTGTGTACCTGCACTTTTACGATAATCGCCTTTCTTCACCAGTTTCAGGTTGTTTTCCTTAGCCTTGTAAAGATAAATACCGCTTTTCAGTACAACATAGAGTTCAAGTTCCTGACGGTTATTAGCCGTAGGAGCAGTTCGCTTATCTTCGCGGTTAAATCCGTTGGCAGCCCAAAGCAAATTTGCCAATACATTGTTTGGTAATTCTTTTTCCTGAAACTCACGTGTGGATTTGCGTTCACTTAATGCTTGCATCAACGTTCTACCGCCTTTTTTATCAGGTGCGGGAAGTTGAATATCCTGAGCACCCAAGGTTGTTGCCAGTAGTGCAAACGAAAGAAAAATAATTAATTTGTTCATGTTAAAAAAATTAGATTT
>ENA-UOOM01000280-UOOM01000280.1-fermentation-metagenome-genome-assembly--contig:-NODE-280-length-63677-cov-12.366854_pt1 | contig 63677 bp, 58 predicted proteins | sample MGYA00245781_ERZ724031 | MGnify/ENA primary metagenome ERZ724031 (study PRJEB28704, sample SAMN03018317) | fermentation metagenome | biome: anthropogenic terrestrial biome; feature: soil; material...
CAGGAGTCGCCCCTGGAACGCCATTTGAGGAGATCCCTGATGACTGGGCCTGCCCCGTATGCGGTGTAGGCAAAGACATGTTCGAGGCTCAGTAAATTCGAACAGAAATTTAGAATCTGAACGCATATTGATATCTCATAAACCTCCTTTTCGTCAGCGTAGTGCAGCATGCTGAGATGAGGGGGTTTTACTATTTTTTTAAAGTGAGTCCCCGATTTGAAGTAAGCGCAGTTTCTCCTCTATATATTCAATTTGGAGGAGACGATACAGCCAATTTTAGTTCAATATGTATTATTGACAAAATTAAGAATTTAATATAGTCTGAGTTTGTTAATTTAGCATGCTACGATGTAGTGGTGTGACTGCTTTGGGCGTGACGGAACGTCCTAAACGTATGTTTAGGGCGATTTTTGCGTTTTGACAGGGGTGTCCAGGTGTTTATATTTAACATGCCGGTAAAGATATATATGGGAGCCGAAGCTCTTGCAAGCGCACTGTTCGGACTGAACAATGTCCTTATAGTCACGGATATGCATATGTATCAAAGCGGCAAAGTAAAATATGTCACTGACTATTTTGGATCCGCCGGAGTAAACTATTCGATTTTTTCAGATGTTCGCTCCGATCCTGACACGGAGGCAGTAGCATCTGGTATAGAAGTTCTTGCCAGAACCAAAGCCGAGAACATAGTGGCTTTTGGCGGCGGTTCTGTGGCAGATGCTGCGAAGGCGATCAAATTCTTTGCTGAAAGCCTCGATGATGAAAAGCATTACCGTCTAATCGTTATCCCTACCACAAGCGGTACCGGTTCTGAGGTCAGCCGTTACTCCGTTATTTCGGATAATGTAAAACAGATCAAATATCCAATTGCTGACGACAGGCTGCTGCCGGAAGCGGCTCTTTTGGACGCAGGCCTTACCCTGAGCGTACCTCCTGCGGTTACTGCCGATACCGGTATCGACGTGCTGACACATGCTATAGAATCATTTGTTTCCAAAGAACGCAACGATTTTTCCGACGCCATGGCAGAGAAGGCTATCAAACTTATCCACAAGAACCTTCACAGGGCATATTCAAACCCGGATGATATCCATGCTCGCCAGGCGGTTCACAATGCTGCCTGTATGGCCGGGATCGCGTTCAGTAACTCGGGACTCGGCCTGAACCACGCGATGGCTCATGCTCTCGGTGCAAAATTTCATGTGCCGCACGGACGGGCTAACGGTATATTCCTTACTTATACGATGAACTTTAACTCAGGCTGCTCGACAGAACTTACCGACACAGCGGTCCGTTATGCCGAGATAGCAGCTATACTGGATATAGAAACATCAGCTTTGCGGCAGAGTACGGTCGACGCTGTACGTGCTGTGAGGATCCTTAAAACTTCGGTTTTGCGTCAAAGTGCGCTAGGTGCCGTACGAGCCGTCAGAATTCTTATTGAAAAACTGCACATTCCTACCTCTGTCAAAGACGCAGGGATATCGCGGCGTGATTTTGAAGCTGCCCTTGATCCGCTTGCAGATGCAGTGATGGCTGACCCTACATTGGCATCAAACCCAATAAAATGTTCAAGAGACGAAGTTGTTGATCTTTTTCGAAAAGCATACAACGGAGAACACTGACAACGGCATTTATTCCTCTGAGAAAAGAGAGCGATGTAAGTGGCGACAAAAGAAAATAAAGTAAGGATAATCCAGGAATTTGTCCCTGGCAAGCAAGTGACACTGGCGCATGTTATAGCCAATCCTGTCCAGCAGCTCTACGCTAAACTTGGTCTTATCGATGCGCAAGGATCTATTGGAATTTTCACAATAACTCCCAGCGAGGGTGCCATGATAGCGGCTGATGTTGCTTCAAAGGCAGCAAATATAAATATCGGTTTTGTTGACAGATTTAACGGTTCTCTTCTGATTACCGGAGATGTAGCGGCAGTAGAGGCTGCTATGCAGGATGTAATATACACGCTCTGTACATACATGGGCTTTGCTCCGACAAATGTAACGAAGACATGAGCCGCAGAAAGCGTATAATACTGGTAGGCAGGACGATGTCCGGCAAAACTACACTAAGTCAGCGTATAACGGACAGTGACATACGTTATCACAAAACTCAGACCCTCACATTGATCGACGACTTTATACTGGATACGCCGGGAGAATATTTTGAAAGATATTCTTTTAGGGGATCACTTACAGTAGCTGCAACAGACGCGGATGTGATCGTTTTTGTGCAGGATGCGACAGAGGACGGAACACTCTTTCCCCCCGCATACGGGGCGCTTTTCTGCAAGCCGGTCATAGGGCTGGTCACAAAAGCCGATATTGCTACGGATACACAGATAAACAATGCAAGGACTTTCCTAAAGATGGCAGGGGCCAAAGTAATATTTGTCACAAGTGCGTTGACAGGAAAAGGCCTGGATGACTTTGTCCGCGAAATTTCTTATACGGAGGAAACAACGGATGAAAGACAATAAGCTTAATATCCTTATAGCCGATGATGAGCCTATTACCAGAATGGATTTGCGTGAACTTCTTCAGGAGTCCGGTTACAATGTTGTTGCAGAGGCAGGGGACGGTTTTGATGCAGTGGAAGCATGTAAGAAACACCACCCCGATCTTGTCTTGATGGATATCAAAATGCCCTATCTCGACGGACTCTCGGCATCCAGGCTTATCATAGAGGAAAATCTTGCTGATGCGGTAGTACTGCTTACAGCTTATGGAGAAAAGGAATTTGTTGAAGAAGCTAAGGCCATCGGAATAAGCGGATATCTGGTAAAACCAATTAATGCAAAATCTCTTATACCAACCATCGAACTGCTGTTCAAACACATACATGAAATCAAGAAGCTTAGGAGAGATATCAACGAGATATCCGAGCGTTTTGAGAACAGGACGATAATTGAAAAAGCGAAGGGACGCGTCATGGAGGAACTGTCCATGACAGAGGAAGAGGCTTACAGATACATAAAGAATCTCAGCTTGTGCAAATCGATCTCAATGCGTCACGTTGCCGATTTGATCCTTCAACAGAGCAAGGTGGATACCAGATGCCGGAGGAAAGCACAGTAGCTCTTCTTTGTAAGGAATATACTGATCTCAGCGACCACGACATTTCTATTATCGAAGGAATGTCTGTCGTACTCAAGCCTCTAGCAAATCTCGAGGATGCAGATATTTTTATTGACTGCCCTTCGACGTCTGAGGACGCAATAGTTGTTGCAGAAGCAAAACCCGATTATGTGCCTTCGTCTTACAGAAACACAGTAGTGGGTCTTCTGGCTAAACCGCAAAATGAGCCGGCAGTTGCGCGCACACTTAAGCTCGGCATAGCGACTAAACAGATGAAAGCGATCACGCAAGAGAATACTCATGTCATCCAGACTGTGGAACCTATAAAAAACGAGGGACGGGTGATCGGTGTACTTATCCGGGAAAAAAGGGTAGATGAAGAGAGAGCACAGAGTGAACGCCTCCACTTTTCCCAGCAGAGCTATAACCGCATAGCAAGCGCAATAACTCATATGACGGAGGAACATAACTGGCTGACCGAGTGCATTGATGAAGCTCTGGTGATCGTAGACAAGGACGGGTATGTAGCTTATCGCAATTCGCTTGCCAGCAAGCTGTATAAAAAATTTGGCTATGTAAACGACATTCTGGGACAACCTTACCATAACATCATGCAGATCTGTCCTTCCGACACGGAAGATGATATTTCCGGACTGACGGAAGTTGAGGTAGGGCTTGGGAACAACTGTCTTGTAATAAGGCACGTGGATCTCTCTTCGCAGGGTATGGGGTTTGCTCTCATTATACGTGACATTACGGATAAGAAAGAACGAGAGAGGGAACTTATTCTAAAATCTGTTGCTATCCAGGAAATGCACCACAGGATCAAGAATAATCTCCAGACAATCGCCAGCCTGCTTCGTCTCCAGATCAGAAGGGCAAATGACCCCGAAACACAGATGGTACTGCGCGAAAGCATGAGCCGGATACTGTCGATAGCAGTAACACATGAACTGCTTTCTCAGGTTGGGATCGACAGGGTCAACATAGGGGAAGTTATCATCAATATTACAAATAACGCTCTGCAATACTTTGAAGACAGCAACAGCAACGTGAACATCAGGATAGAAGTTACTCTCGAAGGAGATGACTTCCAGGCAGACGCGGATGTTTCAACATCAGTGGCTCTTGTAGTTAACGAATTGCTCCAGAATTCGATCGAGCATGCATTCCCGGGAAGGCATGTCGGAATGGTAAGGATCATAGTCTCAAAAGGCGATCTCTATTCCACGATCAAAGTGATCGATGACGGATGCGGGTTTGACTCGACGGAGACGAACCACCTTGGGCTTAATATTGTCAGGGCGCTTGTCAAAGATAAGCTTGGCGGAAATTTTAAAATAGATTCTAACAGATATGGTACATGTGCATCATTTGATTTCAAGGTAAGTTGAGATATTTTTAATTTTAAACACGTGTGAGTCAGCAACGTAAAGCCGCTCACAAGTGATCGGAGTGACGCAGCTCCGCTTCAGGGTGCAATTACCCTTGCAGCGGAGCTGCGTTCGTATTTGGGAGGAATAATTTATGAGCAATGTCATTTCCAGACAGGTAATATCCAGCGTTGGGATAGACATAGGAACGACCACTACAAACGTGATCTTTAGCCAGCTGACCGTTGAAAACAGAGCGAGCAATTTTACTGTTCCGAGGATATCAATTGTGGACAAGCAGGTCGTTTACAAAAGTGACATATATTTTACTCCCTTACTTTCACCAACAGAGATAAACACCGAAGAAATTAAAAAAATTGTAAGTGAAGAGTACCGCAAGGCCGGAATGACCCCGCACATGGTGCACAGCGGTGCAGTAATAATCACAGGAGACATGGCAAGAAAGAAAAACGCAAACCAGGTGTTAAAGGCTTTATCCGATTCTTCCGGAGATTTTGTCGTAGCAATAGCAGGTCCGGGCCTGGAATCTGTACTGTCAGCAAGGGGTGCGGGAACAGATGTTGCTTCCAAAGAAAAAAGGTGCGTAATGGCTAATCTTGACATCGGAGGCGGTACAACGAACATTGCGGTATATGACAAAGGGCGGCTGGCCGGTGTTACGTGTATTGACATCGGAGGAAGACTGATCCGCGTAGAAAAGGGCAGGATAGTATCTGTCTTTCCAAAAATCAGACAGCTTGCAAGTGAAAACGGCATTTCTATTGATGCCGGCAATGCTGCAGACGAGGGATTGCTCCGTAGGACAGTGTCGATCATGGCAGACGTGCTCTCTCAGTCGATCGGACTGGCTCCTGCAGAGAAGTCGATTGACTATATATACACAAACAACGGAAAAGGATTGCATGACATCCCGAAAATAGAAGCGCTGACCTTTTCCGGAGGTGTTGCCGACTGTATCTACAACGGCAGCCAGACATCCGGGGATGTCTACCGTTACGGTGATATTGGAGTGCTTCTGGGAGAGGCTGTCAGAAACAATAAATATTTTAAACAGGTCCAAACGATCGTTCCTGCAGAGACGATACGAGCAACGGTAGTCGGAGCGGGAGTCCACACGACGGAAATAAGCGGGAGCACGATCCTGTTCACCCAGGGCCTGCTTCCTATTAAAAACATCCCGATTCTGAATATCGGTAAAACAGAGGAATCTTCAAGTGAAAAAATCATTGCATCGATTCGCTCTCAGATCCCACTATACAAGCCCGAAGACAAGCTGGAGCAGATAGCTATTGCTTTTGCAGGATATAACTATAACACTTTTTCAGACATTCAGTATCTGGCAAACGCGATAGCAGTCGGAGCAGAGGAGGTGATAAACGGTCAGTATCCGTTGATCCTGGTTGTGGAACACGATATTGGAAAAGCACTCGGGCATGCGTTAAATGTCAGGCTGAACCATAAGAAACCAATGGTATGCATTGACGGCATCAAGGCTTTGAGCGGCGATTACATCGATATCGGAGAACCGGTTTGCGGTGGGCATGTATTGCCCGTGGTGATCAAGACTTTGATATTTAATTCTTGATCAGTGAAATTTCAATAGAGAGGTGAGAGGTCAGCATGAAGCTTAAGACAAAACTGTTCGGACATAGCTACGAGTTTAAATCCCTGCGCGAAGTGATGGCCAAAGCCAACGAAGAAAAGTCGGGAGACCGTCTCGCTGGCATTGGAGCTGAATCAGCAGAAGAAAGGGTCGCTGCGAAGGTCGTTCTCTCTCATGTCAATATGAATGAACTTCGCAACACACCGGCAGTACCTTATGAGGATGATGAAGTTACCCGGGTCATTCAGGATGCTGTCAACGAAAAGATCTTCGATGGATTCAAGAACATGACGGTAGGCGAATTCAGAGAGTGGCTGCTCAGCGAAAAAACGGACACAGCTATGATAAGACGCGTGTCAAGAGGCCTAACAAGCGAGATGGTTGCAGCTGCCTGCAAACTTATGAGCAACCTGGACCTAATATACGCTGCGAAGAAGATGAGAGTTTCAGCGCACTGCAATACGACGATCGGCCTTCCGGGGACATTTTCATCAAGGCTTCAGCCGAACCATACCACGGACGATCCCAAGGGCATCATGGCTTCGGTAATGGAAGGATTCAGTCTCGGCTGCGGGGATGCTGTCCTTGGATTGAATCCGGTCGACGATTCAGTTGAAAATGTCGCGAGGATCCTAAATATGTTTGACGAATTCAAGCGTAAGTGGGAGATACCGACACAGATAAGCGTCCTGGCTCACGTGACGACACAGACAGACGCAGCGAACAAATTCAATGCTCCGATAGACCTTATGTTTCAGTCAATAGCCGGTTCTCAAAAAGGCAACGAGGCGTTCGGGATCACTATGCAGATGCTCGATGAAGGCCGGGATATGATGCTCCACAAAGGTACATCCACCGGACCAAACGTCATGTATTTTGAAACCGGACAGGGTGCGGAGCTGTCATCGGAATCCCACAACGGGTGGGACCAGGTGACTATGGAGGCGCGTTGCTACGGTTTTGCCAAACGTTACCAGCCGTATATCGTCAACACAGTCGTTGGTTTCATAGGACCTGAGTATCTTTACGATTCTAAACAGGTCATCCGTGCAGGCCTTGAAGATCATTTCATGGGCAAGCTTACGGGAATTCCGATGGGCTGTGACGCATGCTACACAAATCACATGAAAGCGGACCAGAACGACATAGAAAATCTTGCGACACTTCTGGTAGCAGCGGGGTGCAACTATGTCATGGGAGTTCCTCAGGGTGATGACTGCATGCTCATGTACCAGTGCACAGGATATCACGAAGCAGCAGCTCTGCGTGAGACATTCGGACTCCGTCCGATAAAAGAGTTTGACCAGTGGCTGGAAAAAATGGGCTTTTCCGAAAACGGGAAACTTACACCGCTTGCCGGGGATGCTTCAGTCTTCCTGAGCAAGTAAGAGAGGAGGCGAAAAGACTATGATCGAACAAAATGCACTCAGAGAGATAATCGAGCAGGTACTCAGCGAAATGAATATATCAGGCATGTCGGCACCGGTCAAACCGGCACCGCTGTGCAGAGCAGACTCCGGTTGTGAGGAAGGGTTCATTCCTGATGTTACGGAAGTGGACATCCGTAAACAGTATCTTGTTGAGAATCCGGTCAACAGGGACGCCTATTACGAACTTAAACAATACGCTCCGTGCCGCCTTGGAATAGGCAAGGCCGGTGCACGCTATAAGACGGACCCTGTACTGCAGTTTCGCGCGGCTCACTCTGCAGCTCAGGATGCAGTCTTCTCTGTCGTTGATCATGAATTTCTCGAAAAGATGGGGCTTTTCTCAGTAAGATCCCAGTGTGACAACAAAGACATATTTCTTACAAGACCGGATCTTGGCAGGAAGCTGAATGACGAAGCGGTAGAGACCATTAAGCAGAAATGTAAGAAAAACCCGACTGTCCAGATTTTTGTATCCGACGGACTAAGCTCGGCATCAGTCTCAGCTAATATTGCCGATTTGCTGCCGGCGATAATGCAGGGCCTTTCGAGCTACGGCATCGAAGTCGGAACTCCCTTTTTCCTTGAGTACGGACGGGTAGGGGCTATGGACCATGTCACAGAGATCACAGGTGCGACGGTGACCTGCGTTCTCATTGGCGAACGTCCTGGGCTTATCACTGCAGAATCAATGTCCGCATACATTACATATAAGGGAACAGTCGGAATGCCTGAAGCACGACGCTCAGTCGTGTCAAATATCCACAAGGCTGGCACTCCTTCGGTTGAAGCGGGAGCTCACGTCGCAGAACTGATAAAGACGGTGCTCGACCGCAAAAGCTGCGGGACAGATCTGAAGTTGTAGACGAACAGGAGGGATAGCCATGAAGAGAGACCCATTACCGGCCAAAGTACTTGCAACCAAAATAATACCCAACGTTGATCCTGATCTTGCGAAATCACTTGGGCTCAAGCCGGAACAGAAATCGATAGCCCTGCTTACGGCCGACTGTGACGATGTCACATATACTGCATTGGACGAAGCCACGAAAGCGGCTGACGTTAAGGTGGTATATGCAAAGAGCTTCTACGGCGGAGCTGCAAACGCAAATACAAAGCTTGCCGGAGAGATAATCGGGATACTTGCCGGGCCAAACCCTGCCGAAGTCAAGAGCGGACTCGCGGCAGCGGTTAATATGATCGAGAATGTCGCACATTTTGTGTCAGCAAACGAGGATGATTCCATACCGTATTATGCTTTCTGCATATCACGCACAGGTTCATATCTCTCAGAAAGTGCAGGCGTGCCCGAAGGAGAAGCCCTCGCATACCTGATCGCCCCCCCGCTCGAAGCCCTCTATGGTGTAGATGCTGCGCTGAAAGCGGCGGATGTCACCATGTGTGTTCTTTATGGTCCCCCGTCAGAGACGAACTTCGGAGGCGCACTTCTCACCGGCAGCCAGTCAGCCTGTAAGTCGGCATGCGAAGCTTTTGCGGCAGCCGTTGAGTTTGTCGCGGAAAACCCAAGACAGTAGGAGAACGCATGGTCGGTCATGAAGCGTATGCTGAGGGAGGGGGGATAAAATGCAAGCCCTTGGCATGATTGAAGTCCACGGATACCTGGCGGCTGTAGAAGCTCTGGATAGCGCACTCAAAGCTGCAAATGTGCACAGGTTGGGCGTAACTCTGGTTACCGGTGGATTGGTATCTGTCTTAGTCACCGGTGATGTCGGTGCAGTAAAGGCAGCAATAGATGCTGCCGCTGCTGCGGTAGGCCAGTTTTGCGAAGTTGTATCGGTGCATGTGATCCCGCATCCTGACGAATCGGTTTATCGAGTGATCGATATTTCTGTGCCGATTTGTAACGATCCGGCCGCGCCAAAATCTTGCTGCATTGTCGAAGAACAGAAAAATGAAACGAAGAAGGACGAGTTTGTCATCGACGAACAGAATAATGCAGAGGATGAGCATGAAGATATTTCAGGTACTGAAGAAACCGGTTGGCAAGGATCTGTTCATGCAGGTGAACCTGCACAAACTTCAGAAACGGCCCCTGCCGAACAGGAAGATGTCAATACGGACGCCGGATTTGAGGAAATGTCATTGACCAGGCTGCGTAAGCTTGCTGTTGATATTGGCATTAAGGGAATGACAAGCAAAGAGATCCGGCGCGCAAAAAGGGATGTCCTGATAGCTGCCATCAAAGAACAAGGAAGACAGGGGGAGTAGCATATGCAGTTGTATGACAAAGACCTTCTGTCGGTTCAGGAGGTACGCCAGCTCGTAAGTGCTGCGAAGGCAGCGCAGCAGGAGCTTTTAGGCAAGAGTCAGGAATATGTTGACAGGATCGTTAAGTCTATTGCAGATGCCGGAGTCCGTAATTCTGAACGATTAGGCAAAATGGCCTGTGAGGAGACCGGTTTTGGAGTTCCTGCCGACAAGGCGATCAAGAATGTATTCGCCAGCCGTGGTGTTTATGAGTACATCAAAGACATGAAGACTATCGGTGAGATAGATAAAAATGAAGAACTGGGTGTAACGACTCTGGCTGTTCCAATGGGGGTCATCGCCGGACTTATCCCTTCAACAAACCCGACTTCGACCGCACTTTACAAGGCAGAGATCGCTATAAAATCAGGGAATGCAATAGTTTTTTCCCCGCACCCGTCGGCGCAGCGCTGCATACTTGAAACAGTCAAGGTCATACGTCAGGCGATCGCGGAAACAGGGGCTAATGAGAACCTTGTCGGATGCATAACCATCCCTACTTTGCAGGCGACAGAGGTACTCATGCGCCACCACGATACTGCCATGATCCTTGCGACAGGAGGAGCAGCAATGGTCAGAGCCGCCTATTCTTCAGGAACTCCGGCGATCGGTGTAGGTCCGGGCAACGGACCGGCTTACATTGAACGGACAGCGGATTTAAAAGCTGCCGTGAAACGCATTCTTGATTCGAAGACGTTCGACAACGGTACTATATGTTCTTCAGAACAGTCTGTGATATGCGATGACGACATGGTGGAAACCGTCCGGTCCGAAATGACCAGTCAGGGAGCTTACTTCCTTAACGACGAAGAGAGAGAAAAACTTGGCGGGTTTATCCTTCGGTGTGACGGCAGCATGAATCCCCAGATCGTGGGACGGGACGTATCTGTTATTGCAGATCTTGCAGAGATAAACGTCCCGCAAGGGATCAGAGTCCTGGTGGCAAAAGAGACAGGAGTAGGACGCGGGCATCCTTTCTCAAACGAAAAGCTTGCGCCCATACTTGCTTTCTTCAGTGCTGCCAACTATGAAAAAGTCTGTGATATGTGCTGTGAGATACTCCACTACGAAGGCGCAGGACATACGTTTTCCATCCATACGCAAAATGGAGAAATGGTCAAATATTTTGCTGAACGCGTACCCGCATCACGTATCGTAGTAAATACCCTGAGCGCTTTGGGAGGGATCGGAGCGTCTACAGGCCTGATGCCCTCTCTGACGCTTGGATGCGGCGCAGAAGGCGGAAGTGCGACCTCAGATAACGTAGGTCCTATGAACCTTCTGAACAAACGTTTTATTGCGGCAGGAAAACTTGAGATCGAAGCGATCAGGGATTCTGCCAGGAGATCCATAGACGGCAGCTGCTCATTGGATGTTTCCGATATTGATGTGAGCGCCATAGTTAAAAAGATTCTTGAAAAAGTCAATGCTGCATAAAAGACAGAGGAGGAATGGACAATGGCAGAGCTTCAGGCACTGGGGATGGTCGAAACAAAGGGACTTGTGGCATCGATAGAAGCTTCCGATGCTATGGTCAAAGCAGCCAATGTAAAACTGATCGGCAAAGTTCATGTGGGAGGAGGACTTGTTACAGTAATGGTGCGCGGTGATGTCGGAGCTGTAAAGGCAGCTACTGACGCAGGTGCCGCCGCGGCAGAAAGGGTCGGTCAGCTTATCTCCGTGCATGTAATACCGCGTCCGCATGAAGAAGTTGAGTTCATACTTCCAAAACTTCACGACTAGATCAGTGATCGAGATGGAAAGGAGAAGACAAAAATGTCAAACAACCAGCAGGCACTCGGAATGGTCGAAACAAAGGGGCTCGTAGCTTCTATTGAAGCATCAGATGCAATGGTAAAGGCAGCAAACGTGACCCTTATAGGAAAAGTACACGTAGGTGGGGGGCTTGTAACAGTAATGGTGCGCGGTGATGTCGGGGCAGTCAAGGCAGCCACTGATGCAGGCGCAGCTGCAGCAGAGAGAGTCGGCGAACTTATCTCCGTACATGTTATACCGCGTCCGCACGAGGAAGTTGAATCAATCCTTCCAAGCCCGGAGAAGTAATGTTGAGTAAACCCTGATAGGGGGGAGCAAATATGAAGGTCATCACAGAAGCCATTCTGCGAGATGAATTGCGTGCTGTACAACCGGAATCTTACAAAGTCCCCGAGGGGAAGATGCTCTCCCCTGCTGCACGCGAATACCTTCAGCAGCGCAAGATAAAAATTGACCTTACTGCTATGAAGCTAAGGTATAACCCGGTCTCAGAAGCGAACGAAGCATCGGAAAAAACAAAAGCAGCCACCGTGCCGTCCGGTCACTCTGAGATCACGGACCATGGTTGTGCAGGCAGATTCACTGATTTTGAAACAGGCGCTTATTATAATGAAAAGCCGGAGTATATGACGCACCTCCATGGAAGTGAACTTGTACCGAAGGACCATCCAAAGATAATCTTCCGTGGAAAACTTGACAGTACACAGGCGTTGGCCGTACTCGACCAGGCTGTCATAAAGGAATCCGGCGGCAGCACGAATCTCATTAAAGATATCGGGGAGATACTCAGTGTAATGCGCAATATAATGCGCTGCGAGGTCACGAACGAACCGTTCCTGAACGACAGCGTTCTTGGCCTCACTTACGCTGAACTTCGCGCCCGTTCGCACGATCCGATGAAATATTATTCAATAAAGCAGATGGTGCTGCCGGATCACACGCTTGGAAAGGAATATGCTCTTCTAAACCAGCTTAGGACTTCGATTCGTGAAGTGGAAGTATCGGCTGCGGTGGCTTTCAAGATCAAAGGCGGATACGAACGCAAGGATATCATAGAAGGGCTGAACAGGCTCTCAAGTGCAATACACGTAATGATGTGCATGTATCTGGCTGGTGACTATCAGACAATGTAAAGGAGTGAGCACACGAATGCCCGACATAGTGTCACTGGTTCTTAAGGCGATAAACAGTGCAGCTCTTGTACAGGTAGAAGTCTCAGCCAGGCATGTCCATCTTGCCGCAGAGGATGTTGAGGCTCTCTTTGGAAAAGGTGAGGGGCTGACGTCGGCAAAGCAACTCTCTCAGCCGGGAGAGTACCTGTCAGAAGAACGTGTATGCCTGATCGGTCCAAAAGGGAGGCTGGACAATATTGCTGTTCTCGGTCCTGTCCGTTCGAGGACGCAAATAGAGCTTTCAAGGAGCGATGCGATCGCGATAGGAGTACCGGCTCCGCTCCGTGAATCGGGAGATCTGGACGGATCCGCACAAGTTACGATCGAAGGTCCGAAAGGCAGCATAACGGCTTTGCATGGAGCAATTGTAGCCCAAAGACATGTACATGTTCCCCCTGATGTCGCAGAGATCCACGGATTTCACGACAAGGAACGGGTCAGTGTACAGTTATATACTGACAGGCCCGTCATTCTGCAGGATGTTATTTTAAGGGTGGGCGACAACTATCGCTATAAGATGCATATCGATTTTGACGAGGCAAACGCGGCAGGGGTAAGCGGCTTCACTCTTGGCAGGATATTAAGGTAACGGGGGGAAAACGTCAGATGCCCGATCTCGAAAGGATCAACACCTATATGAAAAGGGTGGCAGAGTCCGGGAAAAAGACCTTTAAACCGGCAGAACCGGTGTATAAGTGCGGACTAGATCTTGGGACCGCTTATATTGTTCTTGTGGTGCTGGATAAGGATGATAACCCGGTAGTATGTGAAGAACAGGCAGTTGATGTGCTCAGAGACGGAGTTGTCGTGGATTATGCAGGGGCGCTGAAGGTCGTAAAGGAATTGAAGACACGTGCGGAAAAACGCCTGGGAGACGAACTTGTAAACTGTGCCATAGCAATGCCTGCAGGAACTTTGAGCAGTGTTCGCACACATCGATATGTGGCGGAAGGAGCAGGTTTTGAAGTGACAAATATTTTGGACGAACCCTCCGCTGCCAATTCAATATACTGCGTCAGCAATGGTGCCGTGGTGGACATTGGCGGAGGAACAACAGGCCTCGCTGTACTTAATGACGGAGTCGTTACCGAAATATACGACGAACCCACCGGAGGCATACACCTGACGCTCGTTATCGCAGGCAACTATCATATCCCGGTACCTGAAGCCGAAAAGTTAAAGACAGACTTCTCACGTCACAGGGAGATGCTGCCGGTCGTTAAGGCTGTCATGGAAAAAATGGCGACGATAGTGATGAAGCATATCGACAGGCAGGCGACAGAGGCGATCTATTTATGCGGGGGGACAAGCTGCTTTACGGACATAGAAACAGTTTTTGAAAACGTTACCGGCATCAGGACAGTCAAAACAGCTTATCCGCTCCTTGTGACACCTGCGGGGATTGCTGTCAACTGCAAAGTTTGAACCGAATGGAGGTAGAGAGTATGGACTACGAGTCTTTAGTCAGTGAGATCCTGTCCCGTGTAATGTCCAGGATAATGGAGACGGAAGCGGCCTCCGCGAAGGAAAACAAATGTTCTGCTGCGGAAGCGCCCGGGGCCATCTCAGAGACGGAGCAGATGCAATGCAAAGAAAAGATGTTTGATAAAAGAGTCATTGCCGAAAAGGACATGTATAAGTGCAGAAACGAGGGCTATAACTGCATACGTATTGCTTCAAACACGATAATGACTGATCTTGCCAAAGAATACGCGGAGAAAAACGGGATCAAAGTGATCAAAGCCTGAACAGATATTGAGAGGTGTAGGGCATGAAGATAGCAAAAGTAATAGGCAATATCTGGGCGACGCGAAAGGAGGAGAGGCTTTCCGGTTTCAAGCTGCTCATACTGCAGCCGATCAACATAATTGACGGCTCTGTTGATGAAGTGCCCATAGTTGCAACAGATATGATCGGTGCAGGAATAGGGGAGACCATTATTTACGTGAGTGGCAGCTCGGCAAGAAGCGCGACCGGGAATATGTCAAATCCAATAGATGCTTCTGTCATAGCGATCGTAGAAGGCAGCGAGATAGAGACGGAATGTCTCTGAAAGAGGGTTCATGGTGATGGACTTTATTGAGACCGTAAAAGCTGCGGGTGTTGTCGGTGCCGGAGGTGCAGGTTTTCCTACCCATATAAAGCTGGATTCACAGGTTGAGTATCTCATCATCAACGCAGCAGAATGCGAGCCGCTGTCAGAGGCAGACAAGTATCTGTGCCGCAATGAGGCCGAGGGGATCATCCATGCGATAGTAAAGACTGCAGAACACCTGGGTGCACAGAAAAAAATAATAGCACTTAAGGGGCAGTATGAAGCCGAGACAGAAGCTTTGTCTGCAGCTGTCCTGACGGCCGGAACTGATGTGGAGATAGTGCGGATGCCTACCTTTTATCCTGCAGGGGATGAACAGATAATGGTGCACTACGTGACCGGGAGGGTCGTGCCGGAGCGTGGTTTGCCGCTTGATGTCAGTACGGTTGTTGACAACGTAGGGACGATGCTGAATATCCATAATGCTCTTGAAGGTATCCCTGTGATGGAGAAAATACTCTCTGTTACAGGAGAGATCAAGGCGCCGGTCATACTCAAAGTCCCTGTAGGCACGTTTGTTGCAGACTGCATCCGTGAGGCTGCGCCACTGGTCCAGGACTATGCTGTCATAGTCGGCGGACCTATGATGGGCAAAATCATTGACGATCCCCTGGCGATTTCAAGGACCGTAGTGACGAAAACTACCGGGAACATCATTGTACTGCCGCGAGATCATTATCTTGTCAGGCGCTCGGGACTGTCGCTTGAAAGGATCAAGCATCAGAGCAGGAGCGCCTGTATCCAGTGCCGCATGTGTACCGACCTGTGTCCGCGCTATCTTTTGGGACATGAGATAAGACCACATCTTGTTATGCGCAACCTGTGGCGTGAATCTTTGATAATTGACAAAGATGAATATGTTCGCTGTTTCGGAGATTCGCTTAACTGCTGTGACTGCGGTGTTTGTGACTTGTACTCATGTCCGATGGGACTTTCACCAAGGAAAGTCAATGACTATTTTAAACAACAAATAAGCTTGAAAGGCTATAAAAAAGGGCGTAATTTGGCCCCTGTGGTACTGAAAGCCATTGATCACAGCCGTATACCTACCGAACGCCTGGCGGCACGTATCGGCATTTCTTCATGGTATGGGCAGCATGCGGATGACAGTTGTATTGAATTTATGCCCGAAAAAATATTTGTCCCCTTTCAGCAACACCTCGGTAAACCCGCAATAGTTCAAGTTGCAGCCGGCGACAAAGTGGAAAAAGGTCAGCTCATAGCTTCGGCACAGCAGGGCGCATCAGCCAACATCCACTGCGGAGTATGCGGGGTCGTCCGCGAGGTTACCGATGACGGCGTGCATATTGATTTGATCAAGTGGGGTGACAGCAGATGAAAAATGCATTGGGAATGATAGAACTTGGAAGCATCGCGCGTGGGATCGAATCATGTGACTGTATGCTCAAGGCTGCAAAAGTTGAATTGCTGCGAGCGACTTCATTTTGCCCCGGCAAATACATGGTAATAATCGCAGGGGATACTGACGGCGTGACATCGTCGATCAAGGCGGGCAAGATATGTGCCGCAGAATGCCTCATAGACACCCTGCTTATTCCAAATATCCATCCTCAAGTCATTCCAGCTGTCTCTCTAACCTCACAGATCACGGAGTTCAAGTCCGTTGGAGTGCTTGAATTCTATTCTGTGGCATCGGCCATAATTGCAGCAGATACTGCCGCGAAGGCGGCAAACATTACACTGATCGAAGTCCGTGTGGGATTCGCAATAGGCGGCAAGGGATTCGTCACATTGACCGGCGATGTAGGTTCAGTGCGCGCGGCAGTCGATGCCGCAAGCAAGAGTACTGAACTTCTGGTCGGCACTTCTGTGATACCTCATCCCGACCCGCGAGTTCTGAGTTCACTGCTATGAAACAGCACTTATAACTAGGAGGCGATTTGGATGTTTCAGGAGTTGATCGATAATATTACTAACACCGGTGTCTTTACGGAAAGTTTAAGCGGCTGGATATCTAACCTCTCTGTCAACACTGTAATCATATTTATCATGATGATTTTTATGATCGTTGGAGCGGTCGATAAGATCCGCGGCAATAAATTGGGATACGGTGAAGAATTTGACAACGGATTCAACGCTATGGGGCCCCTTGCGATCGCAATGGCCGGAGTCGTGGCGGCAGCGCCTGTTCTTGCAATAATTCTTAAACCGTTCATCGTGCCTATTTACAATATGGTGGGAGCAGACGCATCCATGTTTGCCACAACTTTGCTTGCGTGTGACATGGGGGGATATCCGCTTGCCATGAAACTTGCGTCGAACGAATCAGTAGGCAACTTTGCAGGGCTTATTCTTGGAACGATGATGGGGCCGACCATTGTGTTCACGATCCCTGTCGCGCTCTCCATTATAAAGCCTGAAGACCGCCCGTACCTTGGTGCCGGCATACTTGCAGGACTTATTACGGTTCCGATCGGGTGTATAGCAGGCGGTCTTGTTATGAATATGACTCCCTATAAGATCGCATTGGGCACGGTCCTTGTCAACCTCATTCCGGTCATCATCATTGCCGGGCTGATTTGTATCGGTCTTTGGGTGATCCCTGACACCATGATCCGCGGATTCAATAAATTTGGAACAGCTGTTACCATACTTATCACGATATTCACGGCCATCGCTGTATTTGAATACCTGACGGGGATTCGTTTCCCTCTGTTCGATATTATGGTAGATCCGGAAAAGAACGATGGAGTTGTTCCTCTTGAATCAGGTCTCCTCATATGCGGACAAATCGCCATCGTCCTGATCGGAGCTTTCCCGATGGTCAAGTGGATAACGAGGACCTTTGGCAAAGCGCTTGAGAAGGTCGGAAGCGCGCTGGGAATGAATGAAGTTGCATCTGCCGGAATGGTTGCCAATCTTGCAAACAACATCGCAATGTTCAACATAATGGATCAGATGGATCCGAAAGGCAAACTGCTGAATGTTGCGTTTGCTGTCTCGGCAGCTTTTGTCTTTGGCGACCACCTTGGCTTTACCGCAGGCGTCAACAAGGAAATGATCTTCCCTGTCATCGTTGGCAAACTTGTCGCCGGCGTTACTGCTCTAATCCTTGCAAATATTCTGTCGCCCAAACTTCTGTCTAAGATAAAGACCGGTGACAAAGCGTAAAAATTTGCAGATCAGGGAATAGAGGAGTGAGAATGAATGAACGTGAGCGAAGACATTATACGCAAAATAGTTACTGAAGTCGTAAAAGAGGCTTTGGGCATCCCAAAAGAAGACTTCGTAAAAGTGCGCGATAAAAGCGGAGTAATGATGATCAAAACAGACACTGTCAAATGCGAACCTTTTGAAACTGAAGGTGTCTCGCTTAAAGATATAACTACACTTGAGGAGGCTCCCAGGATCGGTGCCGGCATAATGGAACTCGACCATTCCAGCCTTGAATGGACTCTCAGATACGACGAATATGACCTTGTGCTGGAAGGCACTCTGGAGATCAATATCGATGGCCGCCTGATATCCGGTGGACCGGGAGACATCATCTACATACCGAAGGATTCCCATATCCACTTCCAGACTCCCTGTAAGGCGAGGTTCGCTTACTTCGTCTATCCCGCAAACTGGTCACAGCAATGACCCACATCTGAGCGTGTTGTCAATCGATGCTTTTATGTTTTTAAGATAGCACGTGTTATGTGAATAACATTAAATACCTCCTATAGTCAGATGAGAAGCCCCTGACTATAGGAGGTATTGTATTTAATCATTTTATGCCATTGAATATATCCGGCTGACCAGATCGTCAACGAGGTCGTTTATCCCGCAGGAACGGAGGTCTTCGCGTATCCTCTCTATGATCCTCTCTTCTTTCAATGTTGCCACAGATACGGTGAAGTTAAGGTCACACCCCCACGTAAGCTGGATCAATCTGTAGTCCTGAAGGGATCTGGCATTTGAATAGGAGCCCGTACCGGTCTCCCTTATTTCTTCAACCAGTCCGGGTGAAAGCCCTTCGGACATCCGGTGCCTTGGCAGCATCTCATAGATAGTGCCGTTGTCCATGCGTTCTTCCACCATTCTGTAAATATCTATCTTGTCTGCATCCCTGACAAGGCATGACCATTTATACGCTCCGAGCTTAAGGTCGGAAGGGACTGTTTTCTTGTTGTGGAACCTGACTGCGGCAATAATGTTATCCCTGAAATTTTCAGGGATACCCTCCCACTCAAACTTTTCCGTTATTATTTCTGCCCCCAGGTCTCCGTGGTCGACGCTTGCGCTGTCAAAGAATGTGCTGTACATGCTGTACTGTGGGAATCTTCCCACATCGTGCAGAAGCCCTGCGGTAAATGCAAGCCAGTTGTCGCCGTATTCGTCCCATCCCATGGAGTCTGCTATTTCAGAGCATATGGCAGAGACCCTCCTGCTGTGTTTGAGCTTGAGATCAAGCATTGGGTGAAGTGCCCCTCTGACCTTATAATCATCTGTGAAACCTTTGAACCATTCATTTGTCCTATCGGCAGAAAACACTGGCTTCCCCTCCCGCATTCTGAGAGAATATTATATAACAACTATGAAATAATTATTGATAACGGGCAGCAGTGTCCGGGTAATAGGGGAAATGACTGCAAGGACCCCAAAGCAAAAGTCATATACAAAAATTGGATCAGGAGGAGACATGCCTATGGATTGGTTTGTGGGAGCTTCAGCTCCGGTACAGGCATTATTGGCAGGCTGCTTTACATGGGGGCTGACGGCATTGGGCGCATCGGGAGTTTATCTTGCGAAAAGGCCCGATCAGAAGGTTCTTGACGTAATGCTGGGGTTTGCCGGAGGAGTTATGATAGCAGCCAGCTTCTGGTCACTTCTCGCCCCGGCAATATCGATATCCGAAGAGCTGGGATATCCCGGATGGCTGCCCCCCTTCATCGGATTCCTTCTCGGAGGCATCTCAATGAGGCTTCTTGACATGCTTATGCCGCACCTTCACCCCGGAATGGCAGAGACTTCCCCTGACGGTCCCCCGTCAAGGATGAGAAGGACCACTCTTCTTATCCTGGCAATAACTTTGCACAATATACCGGAAGGAATGGCCGTAGGGGTAGCCTTCGGAGCCATAGGCCTCATGCCCGAAGCGACAATTGCAGGGGCAGTGGCTCTTGCATTGGGGATAGGGCTCCAGAACTTTCCGGAAGGGCTTGCCGTATCCATGCCGCTCCGCCGGGAGGGACTCAGCAGGAATAAGGCATTTTTATTCGGCCAGCTTTCCGCAGTAGTCGAACCAGTATTTGCCCTGCTCGGTGCGGTCCTGGTGCAGATAGCCCGCCCTGTCCTTCCCTATGCTCTGGCTTATGCTGCCGGTGCTATGATATTTGTTGTGGTCGAAGAGGTCGTTCCGGAATCACAATCCAGCGGAAACGGAGACCTCGCGACCATGGGGGTCCTCTTCGGCTTTGCCGTGATGATGGTACTGGATGTAGCCCTGGGATGACAAAAAGTTCAAATGACAGCACAGGGTAATATCGGACGGCTTCCGGCTATACGCTACGGCAGGCCTCTGTGCTATACTTTTCCGATGGCTCCGAAGATCTGAGTGACTAAAATCCCTTTATATGAGTGACAATTATATAGTGCTTGATCCAGCATAAGATACGTTATATGGAGGAATAATTGATGGAAAACAAGATCGCCCTGATAGCGGGAGACGGAAATCTGCCTGTAGTGATAGCCAGCAGGCTCACCGACATGGGGACGCCTCCGGTCGTTTACTCAGTCAGGGAGAAAGTTGGCGACATATCAAAATTCGCACTTGAAGTTGTAAATATTGTCAAGCCCGATATCGGATCCACCATTAAAGATATGAAGAGCCGCGGAGTAAAAAAAATAATAATGGCCGGACTCATATCCAAGACTCTCGCATTCAAGCCCTCACTTTTCGATCTTACCACGCAGAGATTTCTTGCGAGCCTTGTCTTCAGGGACGACCACTCATTGTTGGGAGCCCTTGTGGATTTTCTTGAAAAATCAGGATTCGAGGTCATGAGTTACAGGGAGATAATCCCGGACCTGCTTGCAGAGCCGGGATACATTGCAGGCAGAAGACCCACAACGGACGAGAAAGCTGATGCGGAGTATGGATTCTCTATCTGCAGGACCCTCGTACCCCTCTCTTTCGGACAGACCGTGGTCGTTAACAAACGTTCGGTCGTTGCCGTCGAAGCTATGGAGGGGACTGATGCCACGCTTCTGAGGGCCGGCTCTCTCTGCACCGGCGGAACAGTGGTGAAGATGATGAGGCTTGACCAGGATGAACGGTATGACATTCCGACCGTGGGACCCAACACGCTGAGGAACATGGCACAGGCAAAGCTTACCTGTCTTGTCCTGCATGCGGGATGGACTCTGATAATGGATCCGGAAGAGTTCCGTTCCGTTGCGGAAAAAGAAAAAATTGCCGTAATTGGTATTGAACAGTGTCGATCTTCCTGAGTTCGGGAGAGGCATCCGGAGACCACTACACGGCCTCTGTTGCCAGGGAGCTGCACAGGCTCGGCTATAAAGGAGATATATGGGGCATGGGAGGCAAAGAGCCCAGAGAGGCCGGAGTGAGGGTCGAATGGCCCGGAGAAGAGCTTCAGCTCCTAGGCATAGCAGAGGTCCTCTCATCAATACCCTCGCTGTACAGACAGCTCAATGATATGGCGGAGAGAATAATGAAGGAGGGGCCAGAAAGCGTCGTTATAGCCGACAGCCCTGACTTCAACATACGGCTGGTGCAGAAGCTGAGGTCAAAGGGATATAAAGGGAGGGTATTTTACATCTCTCCGCCTACTGTATGGGCCTGGAGAAGCGGTCGTGTAAAAAAGATCGCTGCTGTAGTCGATGAGTGTTTTCCGCTTTTCAGGTTTGAGCATGAATTTCTTTTGAAAAACGGCTGCAGCAGCTATTGGACCGGACATCCCATGACAGAGGAATTTGCTGACAGGGCTGCGCTGGCGGGCAATCTTCCGGAAAGCCTCAGGGATGACAAAAGGCTTGTGGCGTTTCTTCCGGGAAGCAGGGGAGTCGAGATAAAGAACCTTCTGCCGCTGATGGAGAAAGCAGCCTCTGAACTTAAAGAGAGGGGATGGCGGCCGGTCTTTTCGATCGCCCCAGGTCTGAATGAGAAGAAAAGAAGAGCGATGAAAGAGCATCTTGAAGGCAATAAATTTGACTTATATACAGGTCCGGGGAGGGATCTCCTCGCCGCCTCGTATTGTTCTGTAGCAGCAAGCGGGACCGTGGCAGTCGAGGCAATGATGCTGGGCTGTTACATGGTAGTGGCATACAGGCTGAGCTCATTCTCGGCATTTGTGGCAAGGCTCCTTGTAAGAACAAAATATTACACTATCCCCAATATACTTCTTGACGCCGAACTCTTCCCGGAACTGATGCAGGAAGAGGCGACGCCGAAAAATCTTGTCAGGGAGACCATGAGGTGGCTTGAGGGCGACGATGATTTTAAGGCCGGAATTGGCCGGAAGATGGAGCTTGCAAGGAAGATGCTTGGGGAGACGGGAGTCTGCGAATCATGGGCGAAAAGGATAATGGGGGCGGCATGAGATGCTCTCACTGAAAGACAAAAAAGCCTGGTCATCATACATCCGTCTGCTGAGTTACTGCAGGCCTTATAAAATGAGGCTTGCGGCTGCTCTGGCCTGTATGGTGCTTTCCGCGATATTCGGGATCATCCCGCCGTGGCTGATAAAAAACGTCGTGGATGATGTCCTCATCAACAAGGAATCTTCCACACTCGACCTTTTGGCTTTCGGTATCGTCGCGCTCTATATCCTTAAGGCCCTCTTCGGTTACGGTCACATGTATCTTATGACGTGGGTCGGCCAGAAGGTCGTAATAGACATAAGGCTGGAATTATATGACCACACACAGAGGCTTTCCCTGGCCAAACTCTACAGCAAGCGCTCCGGAGAATTTCTCTCAAGGATAACCAACGACGTGGCGACGCTCCAAAACATACTCGCAGCAGTCGTTGTCGATTTCGTGGTCCAGGGCTGCACTTTTATCGGGATAATCTGCTTCCTCCTCTTCATAAACTGGAAGCTTACGCTTGTTACTTTCGTGGTCACCCCGCTGGCAGTTCTGGTGATAGACAAAGCCTCATCCAAACTGCGCGAAGTGGGGGGGACCATACAGGAAAAGCTCGCGATGGTCGCGGCCATAGCTCAGGAAGCGCTCTCATCCATAAGGATAGTCAGAGCTTTCGTGACGGAAGAAAAAGAATATGCGAGGTTCGAAGATGAGAGCAACAGGCATTTCAAGGCTGTGATGAAGGGAACGCAGGTCAGGGGACTTCTTGAAGGAATAGTCGAGGTCATCCTTATTGCCGCGCTTGCCTTTATCCTGTGGTTCGGAGGAAGGGATGTCATAAAAGGCAGGCTCACGGCCGGCGAACTCCTTGCGTTTCTTACGTACATAGGACTTCTTGTTCAGCCGATAAGGGTACTCAGCAGGGTGATAAGCACAATACAGCAGGGTGTGGCATCTGCTGACAGGGTATTTGAGATACTTGATGAGAAGAACGAAGTCCCTCTGCCCGATGACCCTGTGGTCCTTAGTCCGATGGAGGGACGCATCTCTTTCAGGGACGTCTGGTTTGCATATAACGACAAGGCCTGGGTGCTCAAAGGACTGGATTTTGAGATAGTAAACGGGCAGAAGGTAGCCGTAGTTGGATCTACCGGTGCGGGAAAATCGACGCTGGCAGACCTGGTGATGAGGTTTTACGACCCTCAGAAGGGCCGGATATTGATCGACGGTACAGACATCAGGCAGCTGGACCTTAAAACGTACCGAAGACAGATAGGTGTCGTCCCCCAGGATCCTGTCCTCATGAAGGGTACCCTCGCATACAACATAGGATACGGATTTGAGGGGGTCACTGACGCCGACCTGATCAAAGCTGCGGAGATCGCAGGTATTCTAGATTTTATAAGGAGCCTTCCTGACGGATTTGATACAGGCGTGGGTGAGAGGGGAGTTACATTGAGCGGAGGACAGAGACAGCGTATCGCCATCGCCCGGGCTGTAGTAAGGGATCCGAGGATACTGATAATGGATGAGGCGACATCTTCGCTCGATGCGCTTGTTGAACAGCAGGTTCAGGATGCCATGAGAAAGGCCATGGAAGGCCGGACCTCGATAATAATTGCACACAGGCTTTCAACTATACGCGATGCCGGCAGGATCGCGGTCCTTTCAGGCGGAAAACTTGTGGAACAGGGCACACATGAAGAACTGATCTCAATGAAGGGACACTATCACAGGCTCTTCATGGCGAGCAACGGAGAACACGGCGAAGAAAATGTCAAAGTTGCTGCGCAGTTATCTTAGATATGCCAGGGGGGAGAAAAAGATCTCTCCCTGGGTACTTTTATACCCGCTCCAGTTTATCACCCGTATGTGGATGAAGCTAAGGATAAACTTGTACGCAAGGGGTCTGCTGAGTGTTACCGAACCTCCGCTTCCAGTCGTGAGCATTGGCAACAACAGCCTGGGAGGAACCAACAAGACTCCCATGACAGAGCTTGTCGTCAGGCAGTTTCAGGAAGCGGGCATAGAGGCGGGGCTGGTAAGCAGGGGATACAGGACCAGGGAACATGGTCCGATCTGGATAGGACAGGACGAGGAGAGCACCCATAGGGATACGGCCGGGGACGAACCGCTCATGCTTGCAAAGAGGCTTCCGGGAGTGAAGATAGTCGTATCCAAGGACAGGGTCCAGGGCGTTACCCTTCTTGCCTCGCTGGGTGCCAAGGTCGCGGTCACGGACGACACCTTCCAGCACAGGAGGATGGCGCGTGATGTGGACATAGTGCTTGTTGACGCTACATGCCCCTTCGGAAACGGCAATGTTATCCCTGCCGGCTCAATGAGAGAGCCCAAGTCAGCTTTCAGCAGGGCCGACATCCTTGTGATAACCAAGGCGAACCAGGCTGACCCGGAACAGCTGGCTTCGACCAGGGCGGAACTGGAGAAGCTTCTTGATCCGCGAAAGATATTTACGGCAGAGATCAGGATGGAATCATGGATAGAGATCCGGGAAGGAAGGGAACGGACCGCTCCGGCAGATGACAGACCGAAGGGCAGTTTCCTAGCCTTCTCGGCGATAGGGAGTCCCGCGGGGTTCTACCGCTTTCTGGAGCAGGAAGGCATATCGATAACAGCGCACCGCACTTTCAGGGACCACCATATCTTTACAGCAAACGACATTGAAAAACTTGTTGAACTTGCAGTCAGCTTGAATGTGGACGGGTTTATCTGCACGGAAAAGGACCTTGTCAACCTTCCGTCCGATCTGGATCTGGATATCCCCATATATATTCCCCGCATCGTAGTATCATTGGATGATGACCTTGGGTTCAGGACTAAGGTCATGGATAAGCTGAAGCCCAATCTGATGGTGGCATCCAACGGGTATGGCGAGGATGCGATCGGTGTTGTGCTTGCTAAAAAAATGAAAAAACGCTTCAGCTCGGCGGAAGTCTCTGCATTTGCTTTCGTTGGATCGGGCACGCATTACAGGAACGAAGGGTTCAGGGTGCTTTCCCCTTCGATAGAAATGCCAAGCGGAGGAGTAATAAAATACAGCATCATTGAGTTTATCAAAGATCTGAGGCACGGCCTGGGGAGTTCAATAACATCGCAGATGAGCGCCCTTTCGTCCCTTTACAGTAGATACAGGACTCCGGTCTGCGTAGGCGATGTATATCTTCTTGCAAGTATGCTCTGGGGACAGGGCATGAAACCGGTGCTTGTCGCAACGGCAAAATCCGTCCATCTGAGCGGACATCTGTCTGTTGAGCAGTTCCTGCTTAGGCACAGGAGCAGGTTTGTATGGACACGGGACTCTGAGACTGCTGAAGAGCTCAGGGCAGGTGGCGTCAATGCCGAATTCTGCGGCAACCCGGTCATGGATCTGATAGACAAGGAGAGGCCTGAAGCGAACGTTTGGAACGGCATGGAGGGGGCCAGGGTGCTTCTTCTGCCCGGCAGCCGTCCCAGAACTTACGATGATGTTAAACTTATACTTGATGCTGCAAAAGAACTTTCAGAGAGAACAAAGTGCAGTTTTGTCATGGTCCCTGCCCCTATGATAGATGTCGGCAAACTGGTCGAAAACCTTGAGGGATGGATATTGATGCCTGAAAACTGCATGCTCGTGTCTGAAGAGACAAAAGTCAGGATCTTCATCGGAGAAGTGGCGGATGCTGCCGTTCGGGCCGAGCTGCTTATAGGGCTGGGAGGTACCGCGAACCAGCTGTGCGCGGGCCTGGGCGTACCGGTGGTCTCAATTCTTGAGAAGGGCAAGCTGATACAAAAAAAACTTCTCAAAGAGGCTGAAGTGCTTGTAAAAGCGGATCCCCTGGAACTGGCAAAAGCTGCCGAAAAAATACTTTCCGACCCCGATCTGAGGAACAGTATGAAGGATGCCGGGATACGCAACCTGGGCGGGACAGGTGCTCTTGACCATGTTGTCGAGTATTGCGCATCCGCGCTTGGATGGGATAATAGATGCACCGTATACGAGAAATACCGTTCCTTTATCGAGAAAAGGAATGGAGTGGGATCGACCGCTGAAAAGGAGTTGTAAGGAATGAACAATGACCCGTCACAGAGGATAACGAAAGTCAGGGTCCGGGACATCACAGTAGGAGGAGATAAACTTGCGGTGGCGGCGGGCCCGTGTGTGCTTGAGAGCTATGACGGAGCATACGCCATAGCTGAGGAGATGAAAAAACTCTGCCTGGAATTTGGCTTCGGTTATATATTTAAGGCCTCATTCGACAAGGCAAACAGGACATCGATCGCGAGCTACAGGGGACCGGGGATAGACGAAGGGCTCCTCTGGCTGAAAGATATAGGAAGCAGGCTTGATATACCGGTGGTGACAGATATGCACGAACCGTGGCAGGCTGAAAAGCTTGCTGAAGCAGTGGACCTCATCCAGATCCCCGCTTTTTTGTGCCGCCAGACAGACCTGCTGGTCGCGGCAAGCAAAACAGGCAAGCCCCTCAACATCAAAAAGGCTCAGTTTATGGCGCCCGAAGACATGCGATCGGTAGTGAACAAGTGCCGGGAGGCCGGCAACGAAGAGATCATCCTCTGCGAGAGGGGAACGGCCTTCGGCTACCATGAACTCTCCGTGGATTTCCGTTCGTTTCCCGTAATGAGAGGCCTGGGTTTTCCCGTAATGTTCGATGCCACCCACAGTGTGCAGAAGCCGGGAGGACAGGGGGACAGAAGCGGAGGGGACAGATCCTTTGTCCTGCCTTTGATCCGTGCCGCGGTCGCAGTAGGGATAGACGCCCTCTTTATGGAGGTCCATCCCGACCCGGATTCTGCGAAGTGCGACGGCCCCAATATGGTGCCTCTTCGCAGTATGCGTGAGGTGCTGAGGCAGACTTCTGAAATCGACAGGATCGTAAAAGAAAAGATCGGATTTGCTTCTCTGGACTGGGCAGGTGAATAGATATGGACCTTCCGTACGAACGCGAAGAAAAGAAATTTTCTGATGAGGAGATGCTGAAAGCAGGGAGAAACATCCTCCAGAAGGAGGCGGAGGCACTGGTGTCAGCGGCATCAAGGGTCAGCAACGAGCTTGTTTCTGCGGCGCACCTTCTTAGCCGCTGCAAGGGACGGGTAGTGGTGTCCGGCCTGGGCAAGTCGGGGCATGTCGGAAGGAAGACTGCAGCAACATTCGCATCGCTGGGGGTCCCGGCCTTTTTTCTCCATGCAACGGAAGGGGCCCACGGGGACCTCGGCATGGTCTGCCGTGAAGATCTGGGCTATTTCCTGAGCAACAGCGGCGAGACCAGGGAACTTATTGACATAATCCCATATTTTAAAAGGTTGGGGGCACCGATAATAGCAGTGACCGGAAACAACTCCTCCACACTTGCGAGGGAGGCTGACGTTGTTTTGAACTGCCACGTTGAATCGGAAGCCGATCCCCTCGGTCTTGCCCCGACAAGCAGCACGACGCTCCAGATGGCCCTCGGTGATGCTGTTGCTGGAATGGCGACTCTCCTCCTCGGTCTGGGGAAAGAGGATTTTGCCCTCTTCCACCCGGGCGGATCGCTTGGCAAAAAACTTCTCCTGAGGGTAAGGGATCTTATGGGGACCGGAGATAAACTCCCGGTGACAAAGGAATCCGCACTGGTCAGGGATGCGCTTTTTGAGATAACCAGCAAGGGCTATGGCGCAACTGCGGTCGTCAATGACGACGGCAAACTGGTGGGTGTGTTTACTGACGGCGATCTGAGGCGTTTTATTGAAAGGGAGGGAGTGCAGGGGCTTGACCTGCCGGTACATCTGGGCATGACTCGTACTCCAAGGGTCATATCTCCCGAGAGACTTGCCGTTGAGGCCGTCCGTATAGTAGAAGAGTGGGAAGTCTCTGCTCTGATCGCGGTCGAAGACGACAAGCCGGTAGGTATGGTCCACATACATGAAATACTCAAGGCGGGGGTGGCCTAGCTGTCGCTTCTCAGATCGCTCTATCAGCCCCTCATCGATTCAGTATTCTTTCTCTCATGGCCTAAACTGAAAAATAAGTACAGCGAAGGCTATGAAGAGAGGAGGGGGTTTCAGTCAGCTGAATTGCTTGAAAAGCTTGCGGGAAGAAGGCCCTTTTGGGTCCACGGAGTCTCTGTCGGCGAAGTACAGGCGCTGATCCCTGTCATAAGGTCATCAAGAGACTCAGGATATAACGGACCTATCGTAATATCAACGACGACTGAAACGGGAAAAGAGATGGCCTTTCGTCTGGGAGAAGGCCTATTTGACCGCCACATATACTATCCCTGGGACAAAAAAGATTTTGTTCAAAGGTCTGTCAGAAGTATGGACCCATGGGCATTCGCCACAGCAGAGACCGAACTGTGGCCCAATATGCTGTGGGAGCTCAGGGATGCTTCCGTGCCCGCTTTCCTGGTTAACGGAAGGATCTCTGACAGGACATGGAAACGCATGAACGGGCCTTTAGCGAAAAAAATCGGAGCATCGGTCTACAGTCTCTTTACAGAGATATTCCTGAGAGAGAAGAGAGACGTTGAGAGGCTCATTTCAATAGGGGTCCCCGAAGCAAAACTCGATCTGCTCGGAGACACGAAAACTGATGCCCTTTTGTCAAGAAAAGACAAGCCTGCAGCTGAGAGATGGAAGAAAATTTTTGAGGCTGACAGATATAAAATATTCATAGCGGGAAGTACACACACCGGAGAAGACGAGCAAGTCCTAAGGGCTTTTGAGATCCTAAGAGGAAGGTTCGGCCGGACAAAGCTGATCGTCGCTCCCAGACATCCGGAAAGGGCTGAAGAAGTTCTTGCTCTTGCAAAGCAGAAGTTCAGTGCGGGTCTGCTGTCATCCGAAGACTGCGGCAATGATGTCATCATCGTAGACAGGATCGGTGTGCTTTTTGAGCTTTACGGGACGGCAGCTTCTGCGTTTGTCGGCGGAAGTTTTGCGGATAAGGGCGGACAGAACATCCTTGAGCCTGCATCATGGGGCATCCCTGTGCAATATGGTCCCCATATGGAAGACTTCGCCGAGGCGTCAGATGAGTTCATAAAACTCGGCATAGCGACACAGGTGCCTGACGCCGGGAGCCTTGGCGAGGTATGGTCAAAGATAATGGAAAGATCCGGCGGTGAAGAGGGCGAGCGCATCAGGAGGATCAGTGAACAATATTTTGAGCGCTCTTCCGGATCTTCTGTGAAGACATGGGAGCGTATTTACAGATACCATGATCCGGTCTGAACGCTGTACGGCCTGAGTGGCCGATCGATAGGAAAAGATCTGCTGACAGCAGGGAGGGGTATAAATGGAAATTAACAGGGCTCTTTTGAATGACTTTTTCAACGGACTGGATGAACGCTCCAGAAAAGCGCTTGACTCTGCAGTAACAAAAGTGGTCGAAACGAAGAAAAAGAACGGGAAAGTCGCCGTCGTGACAGGAAGCGGCCCCAATATCCACGAAGGAGTCACTACGCTTATCGCGGAACTGATAGGCAAGGGGATCATCGACGGAGTTACTACAAGTTCCGCCGTGATCAACCACGAGATGGGCGGAGCCCTGGACAGGGTAAAGATGTGCGATGCGTCTCAGCTCGGACTGGACCGTACGAAAATGCCGAGGGGCAATGTATTTGAATTCACAGACCTTTCGGAAGAAGAGACTGACATTTTACGCAAGGAAATGCTGCTTGACGAAGACCTGCTGAAAAAGGGTAAGTCAGCGGAGGGCAGGATGGTCATAAAAGCGGCGGGAAACATGGCTTACCCCATGGGACTGAGGACTGAAAAGATAGCGGAAGAGATACTCACACTCTCAAGGCTGTCCGGACTCCCCTTTGAAACGATAGCCGGCTGGGGCTGTGACAGCAGGACCATGCTGGGCGTAGGAGCCGAGAAGGGAGTGCCTGTGCTTGTAACGATCCCGCAGATGGTTGGCGGGGGTCATGTGGGACTTGCGGTAGGCGACAGCATCCCTGTAGCGGAGCGCTCAAAAAGGATAGCTGACATGCTTGGAAAGGCTGATGTCATAATAGAATCCGCAGTTGCACTGACTCAGGAGATCCACGACGGCCCCTTCGAAACGTACACCGGACACGGCATCTGGTCATGGTGGCAGGGACAGCCTGTCTACAGCCTCGAGAAGAAGACTCTGATCAGGTTTGACCTGGATGAAAATCTTAGGCTTGCACAGGATCTGCAGAGAGAGAGCTCTATGATACAGGAAGCGATAGACAAAGGACTTCCAAAGACAAAAATATCAAAAATACCTTTCAGGATGGAAATGTCTGCATTTGCCCGTCACGAAGGAAGCATTCCCGTCATCGGAGACATCGGGATGATCTGGCCGGTCTTTGCTCTCAGGATAGCTGACGGGCTCGGGATAAAGCTGGACTTCATCAGCTATAAGCAGGAGACGGAAGAGGGCAGGGAGATGCGTGAATGGATAGTCAGGAACGTTAAGTCCCTGGACAGGGGAAAGATGCTTGAAAAATTCAGGGAATGGGATGCGAAGAGATGAATTTACCAAGGATACTCGGTGTGATACCTTCCAGGTTCGCATCTACAAGGCTGGCCGGCAAACCGCTTCTTGATATCTGCGGGAAACCGATGGTAGAACACGTTTACAGGCGAGCTGTGGCTTCGGGCGTTTTTTTCAGAGTCGTGATAGCGACCGATGATGAGAGGATATACAACGCGGCCGAAAAATTCGGAGGAGACGTCCTGATGACGAGGGCAGACCACCCTGACGGTTCCAGCAGGGTGGCAGAGGTCGCAAGATCCATAGATACCGACTACGTTATAAATATCCAGGGAGACGAACCGATGCTCGATCCAAGGATGCTCAGGGAACTTGCCGAGGGTATAGTATCCGACCCCGGAGCCGATTCGGCTACTGTGTGCGTTCCGATCACGGACGACAAAGACTTCAGCAACCCCAATATCGTCAAGGTAGTTACAGACCAAAGAGGCAGGGCGCTCTATTTCAGCAGGTCGCCCATACCTTTCAGGCGAAACGACACTGAATGTCCGGTATGGGAGCACCTGGGGATATATGCCTTCACTAAGGAATTCCTGCTGAAATTCGTCGAACTGCCCTCAACTCCGCTGATGCAGTCAGAATCATTGGAGCAGCTCAGGATATTGGAACACGGTTACACGATGGCAGTGATAGCTACAAAATATCCATCACTGGGCCCCAACGTCAACACAGAGGAAGACCTGCAGACAGTCAGAAAGATCCTTGCGGAAGAAAAGGAAAAGAACAAATCGCAATGAGCGAAGGCAAAAGCATCAGGCTGATAGTCATCCTGAGCGACGGCATCAGGGGCCATCTGAACCAGAGCCGCGGTGTTGCGCTCTGGCTGTCGGGTATGACAGGCGCCGAGATACTGGAAACAGAAGTTCCGATACTCAGCGGAGCTGCAAGGACCAGGGCGAAGGCCGCGGCGAGAAAACTGGTAACGGGAAACAGGAGAGACGCCAGGGACTGGCTTGCCATGGCTGACGGCGATGCAGTAGTCAGAAGGGTGGGGCAGTGGTTTGCAGAGAGGGACATACGTGAGGGCACAAGGGAAGTCCTGCTCATCTCAGCAGGCAGCACCCCCGCGCCATATAACCTGGCCCTTGGCTACATATGGAGATGTGCGTGCGCGACTGTAATGACTCCCGGTGTTGTAGGTACTGATCCTTTTGACTTTGCCATAGTACCTGAACATGATTATCCCGAGAGAAAGCCTAATGTGCTTGTAACGCTTGGATCTCCCAACCCGATCATGAAAAGTGAGCTAAAAAAAGAGGGCGAAGCGTTGCTTAAGGAATTTCCGCCCCATTCCTCAAAAATATGGTCGATCCTTATAGGCGGAGATGACGGGAACTATTCCGTTACTCCAAAATGGATAAAAAAATATGTCGGGCACATAATGAAAATAGCCGAGCAGGAGGGGGCCGACCTTTATATCACCACCTCCAGAAGGACCCCTTCAGGAGCAGCAGCAGAACTTAAATACTTAGCATCACACTCTGTTGCTGTCAGATACCTCCTTATCGCGTCCGAAAGCGATTTCAACCCTATTCCCGCAATGCTGGGCTTCTCGGCGGAAGTCTTTTGTACCGAAGACTCTGTCAACATGGTATCTGAGACAGTCACGGGAGGGCACAGGGCCGTTCTGTTAAGAGTAGAACACAAAAAAGGGATAAAAAAGGTCCTTCAGGATGTGACGGCATGGCTCGTCGGAGTCGGTGCCCTGGCACCGAATATGCTGTGGGGCATCCCGAGGTTCGATCTTGTCTTTGAACATTTCGCAAGGCATGACGCCCTTCTTGAGTTCAGGGAGTGGATAAAAAAGAGGCACGAGAGTTTCCTGGTTCCTCAGGACGAAGATGAAAGAAAGATGTGGGAAGAATTCAACGAGGCAAAAAGAGCTGCAGGGTGGATATATGAGAACTGGCAATGAGATTCAAAACAGTAATTTAACAGATTAAAAACAGAAATATTTTGTTATGATACTGACTTAGATATTGAGGACCGAACCAGATATGAAAAGCATCAAGCATGAAAGGAATGATGATATGAAAAAGATATCCGGTACGATTTTGATCGCATCCATGGCACTTGCTCTCATGACCCTTCCCCTTTCGGCACAGACATCCGTACCTGCGGCCGGCACGACACAGCCCGCAGCTCCGGTCCAGCAAAAGACCGAAACACCGTCGGTCCAGACGGACCCGGCACAGAAAACAGCGGCCCAGCCTGCAGAGAGCATTCCCCAGGTAAGGCCCCTGAAACCATCTCCGATGGAAGTGGGGGAACCCGAGACAGAAGAATCACTTCTGGTCTCTGCCGAGTGGCTGAAGAAAAATAAGGGGCAGGTCATCCTTGTGGATGCAAGACCGGAAAGCCTTTATACGGGAGGACACATACCAGGTGCGGTCAACGCGAGCTGGACATATTTTGCAAACATGAACGCTCCGACCGGCACAAAAAAATGGGGAACGATATGGCAGCCTGCGACAATGGCAAAGAGGATCGGAGCCCTGGGAATAAACGGCAAGAAACCGGTCGTTGTATACGATGACGCAGGAGGCTGGGGGCAGAGCGGCTGGACCCTATGGATACTCAGGATGAGCGGCATCAAGAACGCAAAGATACTTGAGGGTGGCTTAACCGCCTGGAAGAAAACAGGAGGCGCAATCTCCAGATCTGTCCATAAAAACAAGGCTGTATCATTTTCGATCAAACAATTCAAGGAACATTATCTTGTAGACACAGACTGGATAAACAACAATATGGGCAAGAGCGGGTTAGTCCTGCTTGATGTCCGGACACCCGCAGAGTATCAGGGTAAAATAAGGCCTTTCCAGGAGAAGAGAGCGGGACACCTTCCGGGAGCAGCCAACATAGAGATGCAGAATTTTGTGAACGGTGATTATCATTTCAAGGAAGCCGAAGAGATCGTTGAGCTCCTTCAGAAACACGGCATAACGCCTGATAACGAGATAGTAGTCTATGACACGGCCGGAGTAAGGGCATCCTTTGTGACGATGGCTCTCCGCTATGCCGGATTCCACAAATCACAGTGCTATGACGAAGGTTTCCAGGCATGGGCAGGCAACGCGGAACTTCCGCTCGAGAGGGCAGAGTGATCTGCCTCTATTAGGCCATTTTTTTGGTCATGCTGTGAAAAATGCGCCCCCGGAATGGATCCCGGAGGCGCATTAAATTTTTTCTGAATTGCGGGATCAATATCTGGTGAGGATATCCTTTAGCTTTTCCTCGTCGATGTTCCCCCCCGAAATTACTATCCCCGTCTTTCTTCCTTTAGGGTCGATCTTTCCTGCGAGAAGGGCCGCGACTCCCACTGCGCCTGCACCCTCAACTATCTGATGGTGTTCTCTGTGCAGGAATGCAATGGCTTTTGCAATGTCTTCCTCTGTTATCTCAAGGATGCCGGCCACGCGTTTTTTCGCAAGGGAGAGCAGGCTTTGAGGTATGTAGCCTGCAAGCCCGTCAGCCAGGGTCTCAAGGTATTCCACTTCTTTTACGATGCCGTCGGCCCATGAGACCACCCATGGATTTGAGGCGACTGACTGAACACCCCATATCTCGACGTCCGGGTTCAGCCCTTTTGCGGCTATCGCTATCCCATTCATCAGTCCGCCCCCGCCCGCCGGTATGATAAGAAGTCCGATGTCGGGCTCATCTGTGAACATTTCAAATCCCGCGGTGCCCTGTCCGGAGATCACCGTCGCATCCTCAAAAGAGGAGACATAGGTCATTCCCGTTCTATCAGCCTGTTCGTGCGCGGAATGCTCTGCAAAATCATAATCCCCGCTGGTCACCACAAGTTCGACGTACTCGCCGCCCCTTCTCTTTATCGCGGACTTTTTTGTTTCCGGGCATACGTTAGGGACGAAGATCTGTGTCCTGATCCCGAGTTCTTTAGCTGCAAGCGCGACTCCCTGTCCGTGGTTCCCACTGGAACATGTCACGACGCCTTTAGCCCGTTCTTCAGGAGTAAGGGAATTCATCTTATAGAGGGCGCCTCTCAATTTGAAAGAGCCGCAGAGCTGCTGGTTTTCCCATTTGATGTAAACAGGCGCGCCGCATATCTCGCTCAGCGGGAATGAATATTCTGTGGGAGTGTGCCTGACGCGGTTTTTCAGGAAACGGTATGCCTTGACAACATCAGTAATGCCCGGATCGATCGGTAGTATGTTCAATATCAAGATCAAGTCCTCCTTCTGTCTTTGAGTCTTTACGTCACCAGACCTGTGCGGCATTAAGATATCTATCTTTTCTCTAACTGTGCCGGACAGGTCTCGTGACAAATTGACATCGATATCACAGTAACTATAATCCAATGTATAAGACTTTAAAAGGGATGATCAGAGTAAATGAAAATACTTTTTATTGGATTTGGAAATGTGGCAAAAGAGATGGCCAGGATATTCACCGAAAAAAACCTTTACCCTGCCCTAGATATCTCACCTGAAGTCATTGGCATTTTCACAGGCCGGCACGGAGGTCTGGAGAACAGTGAAGGCATCGGCTTAAATACCGTACTTGCGGAACTAAGACAGAACAACAGGCTTGCCGCGGACGAGAGTGAACTCTCCCCGCTTACTCCTCTTGAGGCTGCCGAAAAACTTGATTATGATGTGCTGGTGGAGCTGTCCGCACTTTCGATCAGGGGAAGAGGCGAGCCGGCCGCCTCCCACATCAGGGCAGCGCTCAAAAGGGGAAAGTCTGTAGCTTCGGCAAACAAGGGCCCTGTGAGCTTCCGTTACGGGGAGTTAAGGGATCTTGCGGAGAAGAACGGAGCCCTCTACCTGTTCGAATCTGCCGTGATGGACGGGGCGCCTCTGTTCAGCTTCTGTCGCCGCTGCATGAAGGGTGCGACGGTAAGGGGTTTCTCAGGGATACTCAACGGGACCACCAACTTCATACTTTCACACATGGAAGAGGGAGGTTCTCTGGAAGAGGGCATAAAAACAGCACAGGAAGCAGGCATAGCGGAGGCAGACCCTTCGATGGACGTTGACGGATGGGATCCTGCCGCAAAGGCCGCGGCCCTGGCAAATGTCCTGATGGGCTCTGATATCACCCCCCTGGATGTTGAGAGGGAAGGGATCAGGTCCGTCACGCCTGAAATGGCTCAGGACGCGGTCAGTAGAGGCATGAGGCTCAAACTTATCTGCAGGGGCAGCAGAGAGGGGAATACCGTCCGCACCTCTGTAAGAGTAGAGGAGGTAAGCAGGGACGACATATTTTGCCTCATATCCCATTACGGCTCCGCTGTACGGATAGAATCGGACCTGATGCATCCAAACACGATAGTGCAGGAGTGTCCTGACCTTCTGGATACGGCATATGGTGTGATAGAGGACCTTATAACAATAAGGGATCACATTAAAAGTCGTAACGATCGACGGCTGGAATAGCTGATCTCATATACGCAGGCCCTGCATTTCCCGGCTAGACCTTTGTATATATTTTACTTGTCTAATGTGCTGACGTATCAGGCTTGATATAATATGAATATTTGGATCATACCGAGAAGGAGTGATTGAAATGTCATACCCGTTACTCAGAGTTCATCTTGATGTCATGGAGTGCAACATAAACAGGATCGTATCAAAGTGCGCCGAACACGGGATATCCGTCTGGGCTGTCACCAAAGGCCTCTCATGCCCCCTGGAGCTCGCCAGGCGGCTTTCGGGAACAAAGATAACCGCATTGGCAGACAGCAGAATAATGAATATAAGCAGAATGAAGAAGGATGGCATCAAAGCTCCTTTTGCCCTGATAAGGATACCCATGCGGTCAGAGATCGAAGATGTTATAGCGCTCGCCGACTATTCCCTTGTCTCAGATATGGGAACTCTTGAACTGATGTCTAAGGAATGCGAATCAAAAAGGAAGGAACATTCCGTCCTCATTATGGCAGACATGGGAGATCTAAGGGAGGGGTTTTGGCCGGATGAAGCCGAAGCTATAGCGGCGGGTCTGAAAAAGTTGAGCCCAGCGCTCAAAATTGCCGGAATAGGAGTGAATTACGGCTGTGCCAGCGGAGTCCTTCCGTCGAAGGAAAGCATGGCGAGATTCCTCTCCTTTGGCGAAAAGATCGAATCCGAGCTTGGAAGGAAGCTCGAAATATTTTCCGGAGGTGCGACTACACGATCACTTATAGCGATCGACGGAGGACTGTTCCCGAAGAGGATAAACAACCTGAGAATAGGTGAAGGATACCTTCTTGGATCGGACAAATCCTCGGGGGTGATAGTTCCATGGCTTAGGCAGGATACCATGGAACTCGAAGCGGAACTGGTCGAAGTCCGCCGGAAACCCACAAAGCCCATAGGCGAAATAGGCAGGGATGCATTTGGAAACGTACCCCATTTTGAGGACAGGGGGAACAGGTTCCGCGGGATACTTGCAATAGGGAGGCAGGACGTAAACATCGGAGGACTCACTCCGCTTGATGACGGTGTCGAGATAATCACTGCTTCGAGCGACCACCTCCTTGTAGACATCGAGGACTGCCAGAAGAGGCACAAAGTCGGGGATATACTCCGGTTCAGCCTCGACTATCCTGCTATGCTCTCTTCGTCGACATCTCCTTATGTGACAAAAATATATGAAGGGTAGTGCTCTGTATGGCATATGAAGTTACGATAACAGATATCCTCCTTGCCGCAAGGTTCCTAAAAAACAGGACCAGACAAACGCCGCTTGAATACTCTCCGGCACTGAGCAAAGTTGCCGGCGGAAAGGTCTGGCTCAAGCTGGAGAACCAGCAGATCGCAGGATCTTTCAAACCGAGGGGCGCTTTCAACAGGATGTTTGCCATGACCCAGGAAGAGAGAGATAAGGGGGTCATAACCTGTTCAAGCGGGAACCATGCGCAGGGGATAGCAATGGCTGCGAGGGACCTTAAGGTAAAAGCAGTCATATGCGTTCCAGGCCAGTGCCCCCAGGTAAAGCGGGAATCCATACTTGAGAAGGGCGGCGAATATGTAGAACTCCGCATTATTGGCACATACTATGACGAGGCGGAGATAGAGAGCATGAAGATGGCCGAAAGAGAAAACCTGGTCTTTATCTCAGCGTTTGACGATCCCTATGTATCTGCAGGACAGGGGACGGTCGGACTGGAAATGATCCGGGATGAACCGGAGCTAGACGTCATACTCTGTCAGATAAGCGGAGCCGGACTGATACGCGGAGTCGCAACGGCTGCCAAGGCGCTGAGGCCCGGGATCAAAGTCTGGGGTGTTCATGCCAAGGCGAACCCCGCATGGCCTGAAGCTGTCAAAAGGGGCAGGGTAGAGCTTACGGACGAAGAGGTCAGCCTCGCTGACGCACTGGGCGGCGGAGCATGTCAGAACCATCTGGCTTTTGTCCTCAGTGAACTGGAGGGGCTCATAGCTGTCTCAGAAGAGGATATAGCCAGGGGGATCCGCTTTATGTTCGAAAAGCACCATCAGCTCGTCGAGGGGGCGGGCGCCATTGCGGTCGCGGCTGCACTTGCCGGAAGCGTCGACCTTAAGGACAAAAGGGTCGGAATAGTTGTCTCCGGAGGCAATATCGGAGAGGAAAAATTTCTGTCCGCTATGAATTGCGGAAGATAGGAGACACCTATGTACAGGCTCAGGATATTGGATGCGGCGCAATTTATATCCCTGGTCACAATGGATGACGTGATACCCGGAGTAAAAGAGGCCTACAGCCTCTTCTCGTCAGGGAAGGCAGGACTTTTCCCGATAATCACACATGAATTTGATCCGGGCAGGACGGATATGGACATCAAATCGGCATACATGGAGGGATCCGGGATATATGGGCTAAAGATACTGGGATGGAACAGGGACAATCCGTCCCAGCTCGGAGTGCCGGCACTTGCAGGGCTGATAGTTGTCATGGATATCGAACGTCAGCAGCCTGTCGGGATACTTGAGGGCACCCCGGTGACATTTTTGAGGACTGGGGCGGCAGGGGCGATCGGGGCGGAAACTCTTGCCAGGCCTGAGTCGGAAGATGCTGTTGTGGTTGGTTCAGGAGCTCAGGGAAGGGCTCAGTTGATGGGGCTTTCAAAGGTAATGCCGAAACTGAAAAAGGTCGGCCTTTTTGACGTCCTCGACTCCTCTGCTGAAAAGATGGCAGAAGAGGTCAGATCGCAATACCCGGGGATCAAAATAACTGCATTCCCCTTTGCATCACTGGAGGATCATGTGAGAAATGCAGACATTATTGTAACATGCACGCCGTCTAAAAAAAGTTTCATCAAAAAGGACTGGCTAAGAAAGGGTTCTCACATTAACACCATCGGAGCGGACATGCCGGGGAAACAGGAAATCGATCCGTGGATAACGGCAAATGTCAGGGTCTTTGGTGACTCAAGGCACCAGGCCGCCCAAAAGGGGGAGTGCCAGCACGCTGTTTCGGCCGGGCTGATCAAACCGGATGACATAACAGAGATAGGAGAAGTCCTCAACGGGACTAAGCCCGGAAGGATGTCCCCGGATGAGATAACGATGTTTGACGCAACAGGAATGGCGCTTCAGGATCTTATCGCTGCAAAGGCCGCGCTTGAAAGGGCGGAGGCTCAAAATATCGGCACGGTCGTGGAGATGGAACAGTAACTGCCGGCGAAGCAATACAACAAAAACGCTTTGAGAAGAGGCAAAACAAAAAAAGACAGCGAGGTAGATCCACAAAATGAATAAATACTGGCACGGAGTTGCCATGACGCTTATCGCTGCAGTATGCTGGGGCATAATGAGCCCGATCGCAAAGGTCCTTGCAGGTGCAGGAATAAGTCTTATGTCTGTTATGGCGTTTCGTGCCCTTTTTGTTGTAATTATAATGGGGCCATATCTCTGTTACACTAAAGGCCGGGAAGTATTCAGACCTGACAGTAACATGCTCTCTTTCTACTTCCTCTCAGGATTGCTTTCCGTGGTCTTTTCCGGAGGGGGATTCCTGATGTCCTTAAAATACCTCTCCGTGGCTGAAGCACTTATCATTCACTACACATTTCCTCTGGTGACACTCCTTGGCTCGTTATGGATAACACGTGAGAGGCCGACCACTCTCCAGGTGATCTCAGGCTTTCTAATAATCGCCGGTGTATATTTGGGTATGGTAGGAGGAGAAAAGACCTTTTCGGGAATATCCGTCCCAGGTTTGATGTGGGCCCTTCTTGCAATAGTGGGCATCTCAGGACAGGCACTTGTCGCACGAAGAGTATGCAAAGGACAAAAGACAGACCAGATGACACTGCTCTTTTTCGCACATCTACTTGGCGGCATCGTTCTTGCCGTCGGCAAAAGCGCTCTTGTCGGATGGGACGACATTAACAATTTTACGCCGCCTCTTTTCGCACTTATGGCATTCCAGGCCTTTTGCGGCAGCCTTCTTGCATACGGGCTCTTCTATACTGCGCTGAAGTATGTGCCGGCTGCGACTGTCAGCCTTCTGTGCACGCTTGAGATAGTCGTTGCAGTAGGCCTGACGTCCCTGCTGTTGGGGCAGTCGCCTTCTACGCAGGAAGTGATGGGCTGCGGAATTATAATTATTGCAATTGTCTGCGCTACTGTCAGAACTTGTAAAAATATATGTTGATCGATTTTAACTAATATTTATCCCCCTTCTTCGACAATTAGGTGTAAAATCAAGTCGAATTTTTAAAAACGCATTATTTTATTCTTTGCGATATCAAATTGAGGGGGAGATCTTATTGTCATTGGAAACAAAACAAAGAGACGCTTTCAGTTCAACTCTGGCTGCATTGATGGTATCCCTTGGTTCTGCCGTCGGCCTGGGAAATATCTGGAAATTCCCGTACATGACAGGCACGGGCGGAGGCGGGGCTTTTCTTGTCCTTTACCTCTTTTTTGTCTTTATGGTCGCAGTCCCGATTATGATAAGCGAGTTTGTCATAGGCCGCAGATCAAGGATGAATCCTGTCGGTGCCTTCAGAAAACTGGATAATGATCCAAGGTCGCCCTGGTCGGGTATCGGCTTTATGGGAGCCCTTGCCGCATACCTGATAATGTTCTTCTACAGCTGTGTGGCGGGATGGGTATACTATTACACATTTAAGGCGGCAACAGGAGCCTTCGCAGGCATTACGGCCGAGAAGGCCGGGGCTATGTTCGGCAGCGCCATCGGTGCAGGCACGGCGGGCGGCAGCTTCTTCTCGGCAGCGGTACTCTCACCGATATTCTGGCAGGTCCTTGTCCTTTGTGTCATAGGCGCAATTATTTCCCTTGGTGTCTCGAGCGGCATAGAGAAGGCTATCAGGATAATGATGCCTGTACTTTTCATACTTCTCATAATTTGTGCGATCAGGGCCCTGACCCTGCCCGGAGCTTCAGAAGGTCTCCGTTTTCTTTTCCATGTGGATTTCTCTCAGATCACTCCTTCGGTCACGCTTGCGGCAATGGGGCTTGCCTTCTTTAAACTCTCTCTGGGAATGGGGACGATGATAACATACGGATCCTATTTTACTGCCGATTCGGATCTCTCAACAGCTCCTCTCAAGATAGCCATCGCTGATATCTGTGTTTCGATGCTTGCGGGACTTGCCATATTCCCAACGGTATTCTCCTTCGGAGTCGAACCTGGGGCAGGGCCGGGTCTGCTCTTTATCACCATCCCACTGGTTTTCTCGCAGATGCCCTTGGGACAGGTGCTGCTTTTCGCATTTTTCCTGCTTACATCATTCGCAGCCAATGGTGCGATGCTCTCACTGGTAGAAGTTCCTACGGTCTGGATGTCGGAAGAATTCAACATGCCCCGTAAAAAGGCCGCGATCCTCAACTGCGCCATAATTGCCGTGGTAGGGGTCCTTGCGGCGGGATCTGCAGACAGCTCGAGCTTCTTCGGGGGCATCAAGGTCATGGGAAGGGGATTCTTCGACCTCTTCGACTTCATATCATCCAACATTTGTCTGCCGTTGGGAGGGCTCTTCATTGCTCTCTATGCGGGATACAAAATGAAGGAAAAGGATCTCAGGGATGAACTGACCAACCACGGGAAGCTGAACAACGAGGGCAAGGTGATACTGATCAGATTCCTTCTTCGGTACGTGACTCCCCTTCTGGTGCTGATAATATTCCTAAACTCTGTAGGAGTGCTGAAATTCTGACATTAGCCCGATAATATATTTATCGCTTGATATGGAGACAGGCGCATGCCCAGGGGCATGCGCCTGTCTGTTTTCTGCAGAAGCAACGGATACGGTCCTGCAGGTCTGATTTTCAGTCCACTTGATCCAGGACATCAAATATCAGTTCAGATAAGAAATTTGTTTACAATTTATTTATTTCTCCTCAAGCATCGCCCTTGCCGCCCAGAGGCCCGATGCCGATGCCTGTATTACCCCTCTTGTGACTCCGGCTCCGTCGCCGGCTGCGTAAAGCCCCTTTATCGAAGTTCTGAGTCCGCTGTCGAGAGCTACTTTAAGGCTGTAAAACTTGACCTCTACACCGTAGAGTAAAGTGTGTCCGCTGTTTACTCCCGGAATTATGTTGTCCAGGGCGGCAAGCATTTCCATTATGCCTACCAGGTGCCTGTAGGGAAGGACGCAGGCAAGGTCGCCGGGCTCCGCGCTCGTAAGGGTCGGCCTTACAAGTCCCCTGGCTATCCTATCCGGTGTCGAGCGTCTGCCTTTACGGAGGTCGCCAAGCCTCTGGACGATTATCCCCCCGCCAAGCATATTTGCCAGACGTGCGATGTGGCTTCCGTAACCTATAGGATCCCTGAAAGGTTTTGTGAATTTCGTCGAGACCAGTACAGCAAAGTTAGTGTTCTCGGTCTTGCATTCATTCCCCTGGTTCGAGTGGCCGTTGACTGTGAGGATCTCATGGTGGCTCTGGTATTCCGAAGTGACTTCGCCATGGGGGCACATGCAGAATGTGCGCACTTTGTCGTCAAAGGTAGGAGTGTCGAGGAGTGCCTTGACCTCGTAGAACTGGTCCGTTATGTCCTCGGCCCAGGCAGAGGGGATCTCGACTCTGACGCCGATGTCTACAGGCAGCGACTCGATCTCCAGACCAAGTTCCTTAACGGTCTTTTCCATCCATGCAGCTCCCTCGCGTCCGGGTGCAAGAAGGACCCTGTCGGCGTATACCTCTTCTCCGCCGGCAAGCAGGACGCCTGAAACGGATCCGTCGGGATCCAGGATGACTTTTTCGACCATTGTATTGGTTCTTACCTCGCAGCTGCCCTTTATGGTCTCATATATCGCTCCCAGTATTTGCTTGGACTTGTCTGTTCCCATGTGGCGTATCGTTGCGGGGATAATGTCCAGGCCTGACTGAAGCGCTTTGGTGATCACCCTCTTCGCAAGGTCGCCGCTCGGTTTGAATAGGGTGCTGCTCGCACCGTGGTCAAGGTAGACCCTGTCCGCTTCATCGATAAGTGAAAGCAGTTTCTGGCGTCCGCAATACTCCTCCAGGTTGCCGCCGAATTCCGGTGTCAGCGTGAGCTTGCCGTCACTGAAGGCCCCTGCGCCGCCCCATCCGCATACAACATTGCATGGATTGCAGTGAACGCATTCCGGTGCGCCCTTTTTCATAGGGCAGATACGGGCATCTATAGATCTTCCCTTATCTATCAGAAGGACCTTCTGTTCGTTTTTTATAAGTTCCAGTGTCGCGAACAAACCGGCAGGGCCTGTTCCGACAACTATCACATCATATTTGTTTACCATTATTCATTCCCCCGTGTAAAGCAGAAGATCGACCCTGATTAGTATAGCAGAAAAGGCAAGTTAAGCAGAAAGTACATCAACATTAAGATTAAATAGTGATATTATTATGATGTTCAGAATACAAACAAGTTACTTTTTTTGGAGGGAATATAGTGAACATTGTTAAATGTGAAAAGGGCTTCGATCATGCCGGTGTCGAGCTGATTGGGATACTCGCTGAAGAGGCCTCGCCTGAGTCTGTCTTTCTTGCCCCCCTTGAAGGGGAGATGCTCGAACTATGCCGCAGCGCCGTAATAAACGAAAAGTTCAAAGGGAAGGCCGGCACGATGATAAAGATCCCCGTTTTGCACGGGTCGGTCAAATATGTCGTTGTACACGGATTGGGAAATGAAAAAGAGACCTTCCAGGAAAATATAAGGGAGGGAAGTTTTTCGGTATTGAGGACTGCTGCTGCCAAAAGGTGTTCGAACGTACTTCTGGTCATGCCCCGGGCGGAAGAGAGGATATCTTCCAGGTCTGCCGCAGAGGGATCCGTTCTGGGATGCTACGTTTTTGATAAATACCTTTCTCAGGAAGAGGACGAAAAACTTATATCCCCCGACTGTCTCTACGTTGCCGGGGCCGACCAGGAGGGGCTTTCCGAAGGCAGGATCCTGGCAGAGGCACAGTGCTACACAAGAGATATTGCCAACGAACCCGGAAATGTCATAACGCCTGTCGCACTTGCGGAAAAAGCCGTCTCCCTTGCGGAAGAGCTTGGCCTAAGATGTGAAATATGGGATGAGGCGAAGATCCTTAAAGAGAAAATGGGAGCTTTCCACGCAGTTGCGAAAGGCTCCGCCAATCCGCCCAGGTTCATAACCCTTACATGGTCTCCGGAAGGAGAGTGCAGGGGACATGTCGTACTTGTGGGAAAGGGGCTTACCTTTGACAGCGGCGGTCTCGATATCAAGCCTGCTGACTACATGACGACCATGAAGGGCGACAAAAGCGGGGCTTGCGCCGTCCTCGGAGCTGTCAGGGCCGCCGCCGGCTTAAAGCTTCCATGGAAAGTCACGGCAATAATAGCTGCGGCAGAAAATATGCCGGGAGGAAGCGCGTACAGGCCTGACGACATACTGCGCGCCCGGAACGGAAAGACGATCGAAGTCAACAACACAGATGCCGAAGGCAGGCTTACCCTCGCCGATGCACTCGCTTTCGCATCGGAACTGAAGCCCGACAAGATAGTTGACATTGCTACTCTTACCGGCGCCTGCGCCGTAGCGCTGGGGACCAACACGGGAGGCCTCTTCACAAATAACGATGCCTTCGGGGAAGAGGTGCTGGCTGCCGCAAAAATGGCAGGCGAACGTTTCTGGAAACTGCCTATGGACGACCCGACCCTCAGAAAAGCAATAAAGTCACCTGTCGCCGACCTTGTTAATTCGGGAGGAAGGTACGGAGGGGCGATAACAGCGGCGATGTTCCTCGAGGCATTTGTAGGCAAGGATATCCCTTGGGTCCATCTGGATATCGCTGCAGCCGATTTTATTAAGGAACAGAGAAGCTACTATGTCAAAGGCGCATCGGGTTTCGGGACAAGGACCCTGACAACGCTCATCATGACGATGTAAAGGTGGTACGACCGATGGGGGATGTACAGAGAAATGATTCCATAGCACTTATCAACGGCGTTGTCTACCCGATGACATCCCCGGGCAGGGCAAAGGCGCTGTACGCAAAAAACGGCATCATACAGGCTATCGGAAGCGATAAAGAAATACTCTCGCTGTGCGACAGCAGGACTACTGTCCTGGATATAAAGGGAAAGTATCTGATGCCGGGCATGACGGATACCCACAACCATCTACTGGCTACCGGCAGGAGCCTTGAGACCCTTAACCTCTCGGGAACGTCCTCTGTCGAAGAGATCATAGCGAAAAGCCTTGACTTCCTTTCGGGATCACCGATAAGCAAGGGACAGTGGTTTTTCGCGCGCGGGTGGGATCAGAACCATCTTGAGGAAAAGAGGTTTCCCAACAGGCACGATCTGGACAGGATAGCTGCAGATATCCCGCTTTTCTTTGAGAGGTCGTGCGGACATATTGCATCGCTGAACTCCAAAGCACTTGAGATACTGAGGATAGGAAAGGGATTCAAGATATCGGGCGGTGTAGTCAATTCGGATGAAAACGGCGAGCCGACGGGAGTAGTCAGTGAAGCGGCGGTGAACTGGGTCAGGATGAACATTCCGGAGTCGTCCGACGAGACGCTTGCCAGATGGTATAAGAGAGCCGCCGAAGAGATGGTCAAGCTTGGCATTACCTCGGTCCAGACCGATGATCTTGGTATAGTCGGAAGCACAGACAGGATCTTCAGGCTTTACGAACAGATGGAGCTGGACGACAAGATGCCTCTCCGAATTGCGGAACAGTGGCATCTGAGAGATGAAACCGAACTCTCGACCTTTATCGAATGCGGTTATCACCAAAGGAACGGGATCAGCTATTTCTCTTCCGGCCCCCTCAAGATCCATGTTGACGGCACACTGGGTGCCAAGACTGCCGCTCTAAGAGAGGAATATTCGGACGAACCCGGCAACAGAGGCATATACGCGAGGTCGCAGGGTGAACTTGACCGTCTCACCGTGATAGCCCAGGAAGCAGGGATGCAGGTGGCATACTACGCGATCGGAGACGGCGCGATAGAAAGGTGCCTCAATTCCGTTGAATCTGCCAAAGGACCTGCGTCAGATAATGCGGGACCGGTATCGCACAGAATAGTCCACTGCCAGGTCGGAGCCAACGACATATACAGGAGGATGGCAGACCTGGGTGTTATGGCGGACATCCAGCCGGCGTTTGTGACATCAGACTGGCCGATAGTAATGTCAAGGCTCGGAGCGGAGAGAGCCAGATGGAGCTATGCATGGAAGACTCTCCTGCAGTTCGGTATAACAGTGGGAGCGGGATCAGATTCACCTACAGAGCCTCTTGACCCGCTTCTCGGCATAAGAGCCGCAATATTGAGAAAAGACCTTTCAAACCAACCGGAACACGGATGGCTTCCTTCAGAAAAGCTTGACAGAGTCGAGGCCTTTTCCATGTACACAAAGGGAGGAGCGCTGGTATGCGGGGAAGAAGACTTCCGCGGAACACTCGAGGTTGGTAAGGCTGCGGATGTTATCGCCTATATGGAGAACCCGTTCAAGATAGACGACGATGAGATCCAAGATCTTGAAATAGGATTAACGGTAGTGGACGGGAGGATACGCTATATTCGTTAGGAGGGGTCCGGATATGCTGACGCTCAAAGATTTCCTTGCGAAAGAAGTAAGACCTGCACTGGGATGCACTGATCCGGGGGCGGTAGCACTGGCTGTGGCCAGGGCCTGCAAAGAACTCCCAGTCAGGGAGGAGGTGGCTTCCATAAGGGTAACAGTCAGCGGAAGCATCTACAAAAACGGAATGGCGGTCGGCATACCGGGAACGAGGGGTGCAAGGGGGAACGCAATGGCAGCCGCCATGGGCGCGATCTGCGGAGACCCGGACCTCGGCCTTGAAGTGCTCAGAAACAGCACTGCGAAGGATGTTGAGAAAGCCGAAAAGTGGGTCAAGGAAGAGAGAGTGACGATCTACTGCGATCCCGACAGAAGCGGTGTCTATGTGCTTGCCTCCATCTTTACGCCCGGACATAAATCTGTCTGTCTTGTAAGCGGGAATTACAACCATATAGAAAAAGTCATACTTGACGGCGTTACTGTAATGGAAGACTTATCAGACCCTTCCGCATCCTTGATAGGGTTTGAAGATGACGGTTTCCCGGGGATATTCACGGAGGCTCTCAAGCTGGCAGACGAGATGGATGAAGATGACAAAAAATTCCTTCTGTCAGGCATCAAGATGAACATGGCAGTGGCCGTGGGAGGTTACAAACCCAGCGAAGTCTGTTCGACCTGCGGGGAATGTGTGCAGGGAAGCCGCTTTGGCAGAACACTGAGGGAAATATATGGCAATGCAGAGTCTGAAGATATCGCACTGAAGATAAGGAGCGTAACCGCGGCTGCAGCTGATGCAAGGATGTCGGGGATACTCCTGCCTGTAATGAGCAGCGCCGGCAGCGGCAACCACGGGATCACAGCGATCCTTCCGATCGCAGTTCTGGGAAAACATCTTAACAGATCTGACGATGAGATAGCGAAGGCTCTTGCCGTCAGCCATATATCAACGAGCTTTGTCAAAAGGCGTCTTGGGCGGATGTCAGTCGTCTGCGGCTGCTCGGTCGCTGCCGGAGCAGGTTCTGCCGCGGGGATGACCTGCCTGATGGGCGGTACTGAGGTCCAGATGGCAGATGGGATGCAGCTGCTGCTTTCAAACCTTGCCGGCATGCTTTGTGACGGGGCAAAGGAGAGCTGCGCACTTAAGGTGAGCTCAGCATCGACCGAGGCATATTTTGCTGCCAGATGGGCGTTGGCCGGACAAAAACTGGGGATCCCGCAGGGAGTCTTCGGGGAGTCGCTCGAGCAGACCATCGAAAACGTTGCCCGGGTCACCCGTGAGGGAATGAAAAATGTGGACAGGGTAATAATTGAGATACTTGACCAGCGTCATCGCCCTTCAGCCGAGAACTTTTAGCAGATGGTACACAACGGACGCCGGTATCCCTCGGATGCAGAAGAAACAAAGGAACTAACCGGTCAGATAGAAAGAGTGACATACAATGACGCGGAGAGCGGCTATGCCGTTCTCCGCATTGCTGTGAAAGGTTATCCCGATCTGGTCACCGCAGTTGGAACGATAGCTTCCCCCGCTGTTGGTGAGGTCCTGAACATGCGAGGTGTATGGATCGAGCATCCAAAGTTTGGATCACAGTTCAAAATTATGGAATATAAGTCCTTCGCGCCCTCATCCGTCAAAGGAATGGAAAAATACCTGGGCTCGGGCCTTATTAAGGGAATAGGCCCTTCAATAGCGGAAAAGATAGTCTCTCTTTTCGGAGCGGATGCATTCGAGATACTTGATTCGCACCCTGAGAGGCTGATTGAGATAGAGGGGGTTGGTGAGAAGAAAGCCGCGGCCATACAAGAAGCCTGGCTGGAACAGAGAGAAGTGCGCGGGGTCATGCTTTTCCTTCAGAGCCACGGTATAGGGACAGGTTATGCGCTGAGGGTCTTCAGGCATTACGGAAGCGCCTCTGTACGGGTACTGGAGGAAAATCCCTACCGGCTGGCAATAGACATATTCGGGATCGGGTTCATGACTGCTGACAAGATCGCTTCAGGCATGGGCTTCAGCAGGGAGTCCCCGCTGCGCATCAGGGCCGGAGTGCTTCATGTCATGAACGAGCTGACCAGAGAAGGACATGTATTTGTCCCTGTAGAGGAACTTACCGCATCCGCTGCGGAGATCCTTTCCGTCTCTTCCGAAGTGGTCGAAAAAGGTATAGAGGATGCAAGGCTGAACCAGGAACTTATCATCGAATGGTATACTGACGCAGATAAAAAGGACGACTGCGCAGTCTATCTGCCCGCCTTTCATTATGCCGAAGTTCATTCTGCGAAGAATCTTTGTTCGATCCTGTCGTCACCCTTCAACGGGCAGTACGCCGATCCCGAGGTGGTCATACCATGGGTCCAGAGGGAATTGGGGATCAGCTTTGCCGGCCGGCAGACTGAAGCCCTGAAAACGGCTCTCAGTTCACAGGTCATGGTCATAACCGGCGGCCCGGGCACAGGGAAAACGACTCTGATCAAAGCTATTATGAAGATCAGGTCTGCCAGGGGTTTTAAAATCATGCTTGCCGCCCCGACGGGAAGGGCTGCCAAAAGAATGACCGAGGCTACTGGCCATGAGGCGAAGACTATCCACAGGATGCTTGAATACACAGGCAGCACGATGTCCGGCGGAGACTTCATGAGGAATGAGACGAATCCGCTGGACTGCGACCTTCTTGTAGTGGACGAAGCCTCGATGATCGACCAGGTCCTCTTTCACCATCTTCTTAAAGCTGTTCCCAAAGGATCATCCGTCATTTTTGTCGGGGACGTTGATCAGCTGCCATCAGTAGGCCCGGGCAATGTCCTGAAGGACATAATTGATTCGGGAGTCTGCCCTGTCGTCCATTTAAATGAGATCTACAGACAAAGCCGGGAGAGCATGATAATCGTCAACGCTCACAGGATCAACAGCGGTGAAATGCCCTTCCTTGATGAGAGGGGAGAGGTTTCCTCCCTGAGCGATTTCTATTTTATTGAGGAAAGCGACCCGGATAAGGCGCTGGAGATAATAAAAAGGCTGGTTACCCTGAGGATGCCACAGAAATTCGGGCTCGATCCCGTGAGGGACATACAGGTCCTCACCCCTATGCACAGGGGATCCGTGGGGACTGCAAGGCTGAATTTGGAGCTGAGAGAGGCCCTGAATACCTGTCAGGGGTCAAAAGTTTTGAGGATGGGCAGGACTCTCCAGGAAGGCGATAAGGTAATGCAGATACGCAACAACTACGAGAAGGACGTATATAACGGCGACATCGGCACGGTCGTCAGGATAGACGGGGAAGAGAGCAGGGTCATTGTCGAAATGGACAGCGGCCGTGTATCATACGATTTTTCGGAGCTGGACGAACTGACCCATGCATATGCCGTATCCATCCATAAATCACAGGGCTCGGAATACCCGGCCGTCGTGATCCCTATAATGACCCAGCACTACATGATGCTCCAGAGGAACCTGCTTTACACGGGCATCACAAGAGGCAAGAAGCTGGTCGTTGTCATTGGCACGAGAAAAGCTGTCGCGATAGCCGTAAAAAACGACAAGACGCGTAAAAGATATACCCGGCTTGCAGAGAGGCTGAAAAGCTGCTTTTAAGGGATGAGGTGCGTTCTCGGAGATGGGGTTGTGGAAACAGGACGAAAAGAAGATAACGGGCCGGCGGTGTCTGCCGGCCCGTTATCTTGCTGTAACATCGTCTGTTTATATATAGCGTGTTGATGAACGGTAAATATTTTCCCTATGGCCGTATTTTCCGTCCTTTTCCACCGCGGCCAGCCTTCTTTCCGTATAGCGGGCGAAGCGCACGAACGGAAGTCCCAGCAGGAGATAGATGACGGCTACGATTATGCCTGGGCCGAAGTAGTCATAATAAGTGGCCGATATCTGTCCGTATGCCTTTGTCAGGTCGACCATCGTTATGATCGATACCAAAGAGGAGTCCTTGAGCAAAGAGATAAAATCGTTCGTGATGGGTGGTATGACCACCCTTACCGCCTGCGGAAGGATGACCTCTCTCATGGCCTGCCATCTCGTCATACCCAGGGCAAGGGCCGATTCCCACTGTGTCCTTGGTATGGCAAAAAGCCCGGAACGGTAGATCTCGGCTTCATACGCAGCGTAGTTCAGTCCCAGTCCGATCGCTCCGGCCCAGAAGGGCGAGAACTTTACCCCGATGCTCGGAAGCCCGTAGAAGATGAAGAACAGCTGGATCAGAACGGGAGTCCCTCTGACCACTTCAATGTAGAGAGTGGCCACAGAGGCTATCCATTTGGGAGCAAAGACCCTTGTAATCGCCAGAGTAAGTCCAAGAGTGATCGCAAGTATCATTGCAGTGATGGAGACCTGCATCGTTACGATCGCGGCACGTCCAAAAGCGGGCAGCGCATCACTGTATCTTTCCAGGCGCTTGGCAAAAGTCAGCTGCGGCCTGTGTGCCTCAGCCCATTCGTTGTACCTTGAAGCCTCGATCTTAGACGGGCTGTAATCGTTGAACTCTGCTGCCATTTTGGGCGTCCATAAGTTCCATCTGTCGTATATCTCGCGGAGCTTGCCTGAATCGCGCAGCGCGACAAGGGCCTTGTTTACTTCTGTCAGGAGTTCCTTGTCTTCCATACGAACGGCTATGGCATACTCAAGTTCTCCGACCTCGGGTCCTACAAACTTTATCTCCGGGTTGAAACCTGCTGAATAGAGAGCTATGGGATGATCGAAAAATGCGGCGTCCAGCCTGCCGTTGGCGAGATCTTCGTAAGTGTTCGCCTCGACGTTGTATGTCCTTATGTCGATTTCGCCGACCTCTTCAAGCAGTTCCTGAGCGAAGCTTTCCTTGAGAGTCCCGACCTTCTTGCCCCTGCAGTCCTCAAGGGTCTTTATTGAGTTGTCTTCCTTGCGAACTGCAAGCTGAAGGAAAGTTTTGTAATAGGGGATCGAGAAGTTGACTACCTCTTTGTGCTCAGGCGTCACTTCAAGTCCGTTTATCGATATGTCGTAAAGCTTCCTGTTAAGTCCGGGGATCAGATTTTCCCAGGCGTTGTTCACATAGACCGGTTTTCTTCCCATCTGCTCAGCAAGGGCTTCAACGATGTCCACCTCAAAACCGATCAGTTCATCCGTGTTTTTGGGGTTTGGGAACATGTAGGGAAAGCCGCCCTCGGAATCCCCGCCCCATGTCAGTTCCTTCTTGTCCTCTGCCAATACAGGGGACGATGAAGAGAGCATGAGCATAAAGAGCACAAGCAGCAGTATAAGTTTTTTCATCTTATGCTACCCCCGTATTTACGAAGTGGCGCAGGAAAGCCTTTGTCCGTTCGCTCTTAGGGGAAGTGAAAAGTATATCCCCATCGTCGTACTCAACTATCTCGCCGTTGTCCATGAATATTATGTAGTCAGAGGCATCCCGTGCAAACTTCATTTCATGTGTGACTATGATCTGAGTCATACCCTCGGAGTCGAGGTCCTTCATAACCTGGAGGACTTCTCCGACCAGCTCGGGATCCAGTGCGGATGTAGGTTCATCATAGAGCATTACCCTGGGGTTCATTGCAAGCGCCCTGGCAATAGCAGCTCTCTGGCTCTGGCCTCCGGAGAGTGTAGATGGATATTTTGAAGCGAAACCCTTGAGTCCGACCTTGTCAAGGAGGTTTATTGCCAGTTCATGGGCTTCATCCTTAGGCTGTTTTTTGACGACCATTGGAGCGAGCATTATATTTTCAATGATCGTCTTGTGCGGGAATAGGTTGTAACTCTGGAAGACCATGCCGACTTCGCTTCGTATCTCGTGGGCGATGTCGAGCATTTTTTCATCGGGGACCTGCCCCGGGCTGCGCGAGATGGTCACGCCGGCAATGGATATGGAACCTGAGTCAAGCAGTTCAAGGCAGTTCAGGCAACGCAGGAATGTCGACTTGCCGCATCCCGACGGACCGATGATGGATGCCAGGTCGCCCTCGCGTATGGTGAAGCTGACATTCTTCAGCACCTCACCGTCTTCAAAGCCCTTACAGAGGTTTTCTACTACAATGAGCGGTTTGTTGTTTATATTCACAATTCATACCCCCTTAAAGAATAGTGTTGACACTTTCTTTTAGGGGTCATATTCGAAGTTGTTTTCCATATATGGGGGAGGCAGTGGAAATTGCTGCTGCGCTGCTGAGTGCGGACATATTATTTGCACAGGTCTTGATAAGAAGTCTGCTGAAAGCATTTATGTGTCTGACACACCAGACACCAGTGTTTATTTTCAATTTTTGTCTCACGTCCCTTCCGTGTAATGACATTTGGAAACATGTGCTCAGTTTAAATGTTTTTGTTCATAAACGCAATGATCTGCATCAGAAAGTTTTGTTGAAAACTTTTCTGTTTTACAAGACCTCTTTTACAAAAACTGCTTTATACTTCGTAACCAAGCTCGTTCCTTGTCTTTTCGATATCTTCCCTGGTTTCCTTTATCCATCTTTCTAAAGTTTCGGTTTTGATCTTTTTTGATTTCGGGTCGTTAAGCAGGGTGTCCAGTTTTTTCTCCTGGATCCTCAGCCATTCGATCTTTGCCTCTCTGTGAAGGATATCAGATACGAGGCTTCCCCTCTCACCGTCATCCTCTTTTACAAATGCGCGGCTCACAGACGTATTCATCTCCTTTTATAAATTGCCCGGGATCAGTCCCGGGGCATGCCCCTGGTACCGTTAAATCGTTTCCTTATAAAATTTTCTGGTCTCGTCCCTGTCCAGTATCACTAGCTTCATTTTAGGGGTCACATCTTTTGTCAGCTCTTCAATATCTCTGTTTCTCAGCCTTATGCAGCCGTGCGTGGTCCATTTGCCTATTGAAGAAGGGTTGTTTGTGCCGTGTATCGCGATCTGCCAGTTGTTGTAGAAAGATATCAGCTTTGATCCATAGACGCCTGCCTCGGGCTCTCCCGGCTCATTGAACCACGCAGGGTCGTAGACAAGCTTTGTCGCATCCTGGACCACCCTGTACACAGTGAATGTCCCAGTAGGCGTTATAAGGTCAAAACGGGATTTTTTCTCCGTGCCCCTGCCCTTGCCGATAGCGATCTGCCACGTCTTGAGCGGGTCCTGTCCTTTATAAAGAGTCAGCCGGAGCTGCTCTTTGTTTATTCCGATCCATTTTTCCCCTTCCCGCGGCTGCCATTTCGGGGCGGCAAGGCTTTCGCCAGCATACATTATAAGTAATGAAAACATCGTGATAATTATGAGGGTCTTCTTCATAAAAACACTCCCAAGCAAAAGATGCGAGGTCAATTATAACAAACATTGAGAAATTTGCTACTTGTAAGGTTTGCGTAAAATGAAGTATCATAACAGTTTGAACAGTTTGAAAAACAAAAATTTTTATCAGGAGGCGGCTGTTGTGGACATTATCAGGGCACCGCGCGGAACAAGAGACATACTCGGCGATGAATCGTGGAAATGGGCATATGTGACAGGCATTTGCCGCGATGTGGCGGATGATTACGGTTACAAGGAAGTCCATCTTCCCATATTTGAACATACAGAACTCTTCTGCAGGGGCGTAGGGGAGACGACGGATGTAGTTGAAAAAGAGATGTACACTTTCGAGGACAAGGGCGGGAGGAGCATAACGCTCAGGCCCGAGCTCACGGCATCAATGGTACGTTCATACCTTGAGAATGAAATGTACAAGGGAACGCAGCCTGCAAAGTTCTGGTCGATAGGCCCGATGTTCCGTTACGAAAGACCGCAGAAGGGGCGCTACAGACAGTTCGTGCAGCTTGATATTGAAGCGCTGGGAGCGCAGGATGCCTATGTTGACCTTGAGGTGATAGACTTTTCGATGGAACTCTATCGCCGCCTTGGCCTTTCCAACCTTCAGGTGGTACTCAACTCAGTCGGCTGTCCGAAGTGCCGGCCTGTTTACAGGAAAGCGCTCCAGGAGTTCCTGAAGGGCAGATTCGACGATCTTTGCGACACATGCAAGAGCCGTTACGACAGGAACCCTCTCAGGATCCTGGACTGCAAAAGCCCGATATGCAAAGAGATAACTGAGAATGCTCCCGCAGTGATGGAGCACCTTTGCGGTGAATGCAAAGAACATTTTGAACAGCTGAAGAACGGCCTTGACCGTATCGGAGCTGTTGTGAAAATAGACAACAGGCTGGTAAGAGGGCTCGATTACTATACCAAAACGGCATATGAGATCCTTTCCGGAGACCTAGGCTCACAGAACGCCGTATGCGGAGGAGGAAGGTACGACAATCTCTCAGAGGCGATCGGCGGGCCTCATGTTCCGGGAGTAGGATTTGCATCCGGTATAGAAAGAGTCGTACTGACAATGGAAGCACAGGGCTGCAGCTTCGGGAAAGAGCCTGCCAACAAGGTCTATGTTGTTGCTGCCGAACCCGAGGTCAGGATGGAGATCATGAATCTTGTCCGCACGCTCAGGCAAAACCGCATCTCTGCGGACATGGACTACATGGGACGAAGCATGAAGAGTCAGATGAAAGCTGCCGGCAACACTGCCAAGTTTGCCTGTATCATCGGACGAGAGGAGCTCGACAAAAAGCTTATCACACTGAAGGATCTCAAAGAGGGAACTCAGGAAGAACTCAGCCTTGAGACGATGATCAATAAGCTCAGATGAAATAAAAGAGACTGGACCCCTTTTTTACCGAGAAGGGGTCTCTGCTTCTGAAATTATTTTGCGCCACGACATTTTTCAGACCATTTTTGAAAGAGGGAAAACTTATGGAAAGATATTATGACTCATCCTGGCAGAGGACCATGTTCTGCGGGCAGGCGAGGCTGGAAGATTCAGGCAGAGGGGTCATCCTTAACGGATGGCTGCGCTGCCGCCGTGACCTTGGCGGTATCATTTTTATAGAACTTTGGGACAAGACCGGAGTCACACAGGTCGTCTTTAACCCGGAACTCAACGCGGAGGCCCACAAGAGGGCATCTTCACTGAGAAACGAATATGTCCTTGCAGTTAAGGGAACAGTCCGAAAACGCCCCGAAGGCACAGAAAACCCTGAGCTGGCGACAGGTTCGGTAGAACTTCTGGTGGATGATTTCATAATATTGGCACCTTCAAAACTTATACCGTTCGAAATGGACAACGCAGACTCAGTGAACGAAGACCTCCGGCTCAAATACCGCTACCTTGACCTGAGGCGCGAGACCATGCAGAAAAACCTGATGACCAGGCACAGGGTCACCAGATACACCCGAAACTACTTCGGGGACAACGGGTTCATGGAGATAGAGACTCCAATGCTTACAAAGTCCACCCCTGAAGGGGCGAGGGACTATCTGGTGCCCAGCCGTGTCAACCCCGGAAAATTTTACGCTCTGCCGCAGTCTCCGCAGCTTTTCAAGCAGCTGCTTATGGTAAGCGGCTGCGACAGGTACATGCAGATAGTCAAGTGCTTCAGGGATGAGGACCTGAGGGCCGACAGACAGCCCGAATTCACGCAGATCGACGTTGAGATGAGCTTCATAACGGAAGAAGACATCATTAAGATGACGGAAAACTACCTTGCCGGCCTCTTCCTCGAGATACTCGGCGAGAAAGTTGAAACTCCCTTTCCCAGGCTGACATGGAAAGAGGCCATGGATCTCTACGGCAGCGACAAGCCCGACATGAGGATCCCGATGCAGATGACGGATCTTGCCGAAGTCTTCGCCGGAGGTGAAAATCCATTCTCAGCGCTGGTCGAAAAAGGCGGCACGATAAAAGGACTGAGACTTCCCGGAGGGGCTGCGCTCTCACGCAAGGAGCTATCAGATCTTGAAAACAGGGCAAAAGCGCTCGGAGCAAAGGGAATGGCGAACTTCCAGATCAAAGAGGGCGAACTGAAGGGCCCGCTTGTCAAGTTCCTTGATGAAGATCGGATATCAATGCTCAGGTCGCTTTCGGAGATCGATGACGGGGACGCGCTTTTCATAATGGCAGACGAGAAATGGCGCAAAGCCTGTGAAATACTGGGGCAGATCCGTCTTGAGCTTGGCAGGGAGAGAGGAATGGCTGAAGGGTCTTTCAGGTTCCTCTGGGTAACTGAATTCCCGCTTCTTGAATGGGATGAAGAGACCGGAAGATATACGGCAGTCCATCATCCCTTTACTGCTCCCATGAACGAAGATGTAGAATTCCTCCTCGCCGAGCCCGGCAAGGTGCGCTCCCGCGCATATGACGTAGTCCTCAACGGGAACGAGATCGGCGGAGGCTCAATAAGGATACATGACCCCGAGATGCAGGCGAAGGCGTTCCAGGCTCTTAATTTCACACCTGAAGCGGCAAAGGAGCGTTTCGGATTCCTTCTCGAAGGCCTCAGCTTCGGAACACCTCCACACGGAGGCATCGCCCTGGGTCTTGACAGGCTTGTGATGCTTATATGCGGGTGCAGGTCTATAAGGGACGTGATGGCTTTCCCGAAGAACCAGAAGGCGCAGTGTCCGATGACAGATGCTCCCAACTTTGTAGATGAAAAGCAGCTTGACGAGCTTGCCATAAAAACCGTAGATCCGATGTTGCTTTAAGCGGTCAGATAACTTATCAGATCAGTTAGGCTCCCGGACGCATAGTCCCGGGGGCCTTTTCTTTTTGTGCCTGAGGGAGGGCGCCTGTTCTTATAAGGTATAATTTATCATCTCCACCGTCTTTCCCGCATTATTTTGGTGTAACTGCCAGCCGATTCGCGCAACTCGTAACTCGTTGGCTCTCTGGCCGTGAGCGGGAAACCAGCACCTTAAAGATTTTAAACTCTCAGATCACCGCTCACGAATATGCAGAAAAGATATAAAAAGAAGATCAAAGTTCAATATTAAAAACAGGTGGGAAAGTTCAGGTATAATTTAACAAGATAAAATAATAATACTGGAGGGATGACATATGGCAAAGGTCCGTTTTTTGGGACACAGTTCCTTTTACATTGAAGGAGAGGGTCTGAAGGCCCTGATAGACCCCTTCCTTGAAGGCAACCCCTCAGCGGCTGCCAAACCCGAAGAGTTCAGCGGCATCAACGCGATATTCCTCACCCACGGCCATGGCGACCACATGGGCAGCACCATTGAGATCGCGAAAAAAAATGATGCGGTCGTATTTACCTGCAACGAAATGGCAGGGTACCTTTCCTCGAAGGGTATAAAGACCGAGGGCATGCATATCGGGGGAAGGGCCGTCTTCCCGTTTGGAAAGGTAAAACTGACCCCGGCATGGCACGGATGTCCCATCGTGGAGGGTAAAGAAGTCAGGTACGGCGGAGTTGCCTGCGGTTTTGTAATAGAGGTGGATGGCAAGAAAATTTATCATTCGGGCGATACCGGCCTGACAATGGAAATGTCGCTGCTTGAGGATGAAAATATCGACGTGGCGCTTTTGCCAATAGGCGGTTACTACACGATGGACGTCGAAGATGCGGCAAGAGCGGTAAGGATGATAAAGCCGAGGGTAGCGATACCGATGCACTATAATACCTTTCCCAGGATCGAAGCTGATCCGGAAGAATTTGCAGGCCTTGTGGGCGAGATGTTCACCGCAGTAAAGATACTGGCTCCCGGAGAAGAATACGAGTTCTAAATATATATACAGACTGTTCTGCCTCTTCTGGCGAACTTGCATTAATCTTTTGTTGGGATACAATTAGATGAGGACCAAAATATAAGTATTCCGGCCGGGAGGAGATTCCTATGGATGTAAATAGCAAGTCGTACCAGGAACTGTTGAAGAAAAGGCCCCTTAATGTTCAGTCTCGCTTTGGCAGTGAGGCAATGGGTCTTGTGAGTGGGAGAGATATCGTTGCGGCAGCTAAGGAAGTCGATTCTATCGTGCTGGCGGCAAACGCCAGGCACCCACTTGTGATCAAGGCTGTTCTGCAGGCTGCAAAGAAGAAAAATGCAGCTGTTTTGATCGAACTTGCCAAGTCTGAGTCCACTTACTGCGGATCGAATTACGACAACATCCCTGACTACGCGCTTAAGTACTCGTCAGAGATGGGGCACGGAGCCGTATTCGGCCTTCACGTCGACCACTACGCCATCAAGGGGCATGAAGATGTTCTCAAGGGAGTCGCGCATCTTTCAAAGATCCTTGTCAACGGATTTACCTCAGTTGCGATAGACGCATCCCACCTTGACGACTATGACAACTTTGTCGCAACCAGATCGATCGCCGGATGGCTCCCGTCAGAACTCGGACTTGAAGTAGAAGTTGGCGAGATCAAAGGTCCCGGTGAACTTTCGACAGTAGAAGAGGCAAAGTATTTTATCGGAGGGCTTAACGCCTGGGGCATATTCCCGGACTACCTTGCGATTTCAAACGGAAGCCTCCACGGAACATACGACCCGACCGTCGGCCAGATGGAAGGTATAGACCTGACCAGGACGAAAGAGATAGCCGACGTGATCGCCCCATACGGAGTTACGATCGCGCAGCACGGAATTTCCGGAACGCCTCTCGACAAGGTCTCCACCTTCAGAAAGTACGGCATCAGGAAAGGCAATGTTGCAACCCTCTTCCAGAACGTCTACTTCGGGATCAAAATGGACCCCGAGACCGGCAACGCCATAACCGAGGGCGGTACCTACACGAAAGAGGCCGACAGAGGCATCTCAGCAGAACTCTGGAACGAAATAGTCACGGCTGGCGACAGCAAGGGCATGAGCAGGAAGAGCGGCGACTACAAAAAGCTCAACCTTCCCTTCTGTGACAGGATACTTGCAGAGCCGCAGCCGGTAATCGACAGGATCGTCGATGAAATGCAGTACTGGGCTGAGAGGTTCATAGTTGCATTTGGTGCCGAGGGAAGCGCGGATGCAGTAGCCGAGGTGATGTCACGCCGTCCGGACCAGAATGCGTCGCCTGACAGGAAAGTCCTTGGATGCAGGTCGGACTTCACGGCAAGGAACGCTCCCGGAAAAGGTGCCAACGACGGAAACAATTACGACGACTAAAAATATTTAAAAACAATAGCAAAAAATACTTTTGTACCGGCAGGCCAGTGTGTTAATATACATGCTGTCCTGCCGGTACTTTTTAACAGCTATAATATATGTAATGCATACGATGCTAGTTTTGGGGGATACGTCGTGGAAAATGCTGAAGAGAGAGCATATCGTCACATCATCAGCGAAATACTGACCGGAGCTTACAGACCCGGAGATTTTTTACTGGAACTTGATATTGCCCCGAAGTTGAATATGAGCAGGACCCCTGTAAGCAGAGCTCTTGGTCGTCTGGTTCTTGAGGGTTTTCTAAACAAGATGCCCAAGAAGGGTTGTTATATTCCTATACCTACGCCAAAAGATGCTGAGCATGTCTTTACTGCGAGACAGGTCGCAGAGGGAGAAGCGGCTGCATTGGCGGCTCAATACGCAACAGACCAGGAAATATCCTTCCTAGAATCCGGTCGCTCAAAAGACCACACAGCATTTGAAAATAAAGACAGAGAAATGTGGGCAAACGTAAATGAAGAGTTCCATCTTTCAATAGCTAAATTCAGCGGAAACCAATACATAGAGAGATGGGTAAAAAATATGTTCTGGCGTTCCAACATATATATCTTTTACTTTGACGGATTTTACAAACCTACCAATGTTGTTGTGGAACATGCGACACCAAGACAGCACGAAGCAATAGTGAGGGCGATAAGGGAGAGGGATCCAAAAGAAGCAAGAAAGCAGATGAAACTGCACATATACACCACATTCTCAAAGCTTCTCTTAAACTGACCTTTCGTTGACAGAAGGCCCTGTTCAACCCAGGGCATTCTCACATATCAAAAACAGAAAACGGGTATTCACCTTTGCGGAAGCAAGGTCGTGAACTCCCGTTTTTTTTATTCCATAAAATAATTGACAAATAAAATTCAGGGTGTATATTTTAGAATAGGCATACATAAATTCATTGATGCATGCATTAACGCTTTAAACAGGGGATGATAACATGGGTGGTTTCATCGTTCTACAGCTTGGTTATGGAATGCAGGGAAAAGCTTCTCTTGAAGACATCCTTGAAAATAAGTCGATTACAAAAGTAATGGTTGCGGACATCTCTGACGAGATATGGGCTCTCCCGGAAAAGCTGAAAGACCAAAGAGTAGAGCCTGTAAAGCTGGACATGAGGGATGAAAACTCGGTCCTTGAGCTGATGAGGAAATCAGATGTAATAATTGAATTGCTTCCGGGCGAATACGCTTTGCCGGCTGCAAAACTTGCCGCTGAAGCAGGGGTGAGCCTCGTATCCGCGATGTATCTCTTTAACCCGGGAGAACAGGATGAAACCAAAAAGGAGCTTCAGAGAGAAGAGATATCCAGGCTGAACGAGACCGCAAAATCAAAGGGAATAACGATACTTGAAGAATTCGGTATGGACCCCGGGATCGACCTTGTATTGGGAGCAAAAGCCGTCGAAGAACTTGATGAAGTCAAGGTGTTCCATTCCTACGGGGCAGGATTTCCGGAGCTTGAAGCCAGCAGTAACCCCATCCGGTATAAATTTACCTGGTCTGTTATCGGAGTCATGAGATCTTACCTAAGGCCGGCAAGAGTAATAAAAGGCGGAAAAATAGTCGATATCCCGGCTGATTGCATGTTCGAAGAAGATAATATGCACTTTTTAAAGCTTCCTGAATTCGACTCAAAGCTCGAATGTTTTGCAAACGGGGACAGCGTAACTTTTTCCGAGATATTCAGACTTGATAAAACGATAAGCAGTATGGGACGTTATATATGCCGCTGGCCGGGGACCGGTGCGTTCTGGAGTTTAATGGCCAAGAGCGGTTTCTTGTCATCAACTCCAATAATGACCACATCAGGTGAGATAGCACCCGCTTCTTTTTGTGCAGCTCTTCTTGGAGGCCAGGAACAGTTTCGTTACAGCGAAGACGAACGTGACGTTGCACTTATCCGCTCCGATGTAAGGGGATACAAGAACGGAGAGCCTCTTCGGGTAGTCCTTCAGATAATTGACAAAAGAGACCTGAAGTCCGGACTGACAGCAATGCAGAGGACAGTTGGTTTCCCCATGTCTATCGGGGCACAGATGATCCTTGACGGAAGAATATCGCAAAGGGGCATTGTGAATCCCGTAAGCGTTCCGTTTGAGCCCTTCATTGAAGAACTGGAAAAGCGTGGCATAGCATACACATCTATGACAGAGAAATGGAACGGTGATGAGCGTCCCTGATAAATTTATATTAGATTAAACAACGATAAAAATAGATATTTTTACTCAGAGTGAGACAGGCAAAATATTGAAATCTTAAGTGTGGAATGGAGGTGGCAACTCTAAGAGAGGATCAACAGGGATTCATATTGTTAAAGAGGAAACAAGGAATGAAAGGAGCGAAAGAAAATGGGAGAAATTGCACCAAAGGGATTTATTTCCCTTATACCTGTAATTTTAACGCTGGCGTTGGCATTCAAAACCCGTGATGCGATCTTTTCACTAATGATCGGATGTATTGTAGGAGTTATCATTGCCGGATTCGACCCTGCTACAGGACTCTCAAAGCTCTTCCAGGTCTCTCTTGGTAATGGTGATTTTATATGGGTCCTTATGATAGAAGTCGCAGTGGGTATCATGATCGCATTCTATTTAAGGGCAAACGTAATATCAGGCTTTGCCGAATGGGGTTCTACAAAAATACGCAGCAGACGTGCGGCATCCGGTTTTGGCTGGCTTCTCGGATTGTTTATTTTTTTCAGTGACTATTTCAGCCCGCTTTTCAGCGGTCCAATCGCAAGACCAATCACAGACAAGTACAAAGTATCAAGAGAAATGCTCGCATATACGCTTGATTCGGGCAGTGGACCTGTTTGTACTATAGTCCCGCTTTCAGGCTGGGCAGTCTATATGGCAGGATTGCTTAAAGGACAAGGCACGATAACGACAGCCGAAGAGGGTATGTCTGTATTTATCAAATCGATACCCTATAATTTCTATGGCTGGCTTGCTGTTATCATATGCGGACTAGTTGCTTATCAGATCATTCCCAACTTTGGACCGATGAAAAAAGCAGAAGAACGAGCAAAGAACGAAGGTAAGGTCATTAGAGATGGTGCTACTCCTCTTGCCGGCGCTGAGCTGGATGAAATCAAGCCAATTCCCGGTAAACCCACACATATGCTGTTACATCTGGTCATCCCGGTCGTGATGTTGATAAGCATTGCTGTAGGGACTTTTGTGATATTAGGTGGAGTAAAGATACTCGAGGCGTTTTTTGCGGTTGTAATGTATCAATCCATAGTTATGGCCGTAGGCGGATATTTCAAGAGTGTCAAGGATTTTGTTGAGACCGCGACTGCAGGGATCAAAGCGGTCCTTCCTGCTATATTTATTTTGGCTCTCGCCTACTGTATCAATACCATTTCAAAGAGTTTGGGTGCACAGGTATATGTTATGGAGCTGACAAAAGCCTGGATGACTCCTGCAATGCTGCCGGCCATAACCTTTGCGGCTGGTGCATGCATATCATTCTTCACAGGAACATCGTGGGGTACATATGCACTGCTTGTGCCATTTTCTATCCCGATAGCTTTCAGTCTTTCGGGAGGAAATTTGGGGCCGATAGTTTTTATCACGGTAGGCGCAATAATGGGTGGGGGAGTTTTTGGAGATCACTGTTCGCCTGTCTCAGATACAACGTGTCTGTCGTCATTCGGAGCGGCATCTGATCATATGGACCATGTTGTAACTCAGTTGCCTTATGCACTTTTATCCGCGGTAATAGCCTTTGTGCTCTTTGTTATTCTTGGGATGACTATGTAGATCAGATTATTGAATGTATGTCAAAAGAGGGGGTTCTATGGACCCCCTCACCTTCTGCAGGTAAGGAGGAGTTTAAAATGAATAATGACTTAGGCAAGATAGCG
>ENA-UOOM01000284-UOOM01000284.1-fermentation-metagenome-genome-assembly--contig:-NODE-284-length-62549-cov-13.324367_pt1 | contig 62549 bp, 49 predicted proteins | sample MGYA00245781_ERZ724031 | MGnify/ENA primary metagenome ERZ724031 (study PRJEB28704, sample SAMN03018317) | fermentation metagenome | biome: anthropogenic terrestrial biome; feature: soil; material...
TCGTAACCGGCATCATAAACATGGCATGTATCAAGACATACACCTATTTTATCAGTTAAATATATCCCATCAATAATTTGCTTTAATTCTTCAAATGTTCTGCCTATTTCCGTACCCTTGCCGGCCATTGTTTCTAATAACACAATTGTAGTTTGTTCTTCTTTTATTACATCATTTAAAGCATTGATAATATACTCTATTCCTGTTTCCACACCTTGCTTTACATGGCTTCCCGGATGAAAATTATAATAATTATGAGGCAAATGCTCCATTCTTATCAAATCATCTTTCAAAACCATCATAGCAAATTCTCTTGTTTTTACATCAGCAGAACTTATATTTAGTGTATACGGTGCATGACCTACAACCTTTGCAAAATTATGTTCTTCCATCAATTTTCTTAGTTTATTAACATCTTCAACATCAATGTCCTTCGCTTTGCTTCCTCGTGGATTTCGAGTAAAGTATTGAAATGTATTAGCACCAATTTTCAATGCATCTTTTCCCATTTTCTCATATCCGTCAGAAACAGATAAGTGACACCCAATATTTAACATATATATTTACCTCCAACATTATATCTTTATTTTAGTCCATTCCCCTTTTAAAAACCTTGCATAGTTTATGACAAATCTAAGCAGTTGATCTGTTCCAAAAGCAAACCACGCACCAATCAAGCCTAAGCCCAAGGGGTAGCAAAAAAGCCAAGTTGCTCCCGGTCTAACAATACCAATGCTAACAAATGATGTATATGCTACAAATTTAGTATCTCCTGACCCTCTTAAGCTTCCGGATATAACAACATTAGATGTATTAATGGGAGCAAAACACGCAATTATAATCATAATTTTTGCTCCTGCTTCAATAACTGCCAGCTCATTTGTATACAATGATAATAAGAATCTTCCCGCTAAAAGAAACGCAATTGTAAATAAAAGCCCGACGGTCACTGCAATTCGTTGAAGAGACCTACCATAAATAGTTGCAATATCAGGTCTTTTAGCACCTAAATTTTGTCCTACCAATGCGGATGCTGCAATACCTAAACCATCTCCAAAAGCAAAAGATAAGCTGATTATGTTCATACATATTTGATGAGTTGCAAATTCAACTGTTCCTAAGCTTGCAATTAGTTTATTTGTAGTAAAAAATCCAATACGCATGAATACCTGCTCAACAAATGCACTTCCACTTATGTTTAAAATACTTGCTAATGTATATTTGTCAGGCTTCCAGTTTTGACCTTTCTTTATTTCCAAAAATTCATGGGAAATTGTTATAGATTTTAAAGATAGTAAAAATCCTATAAAATTACCGATTGCTGTAGCAATTGCAGCTCCTGTAACACCAAGTGCGGGAAAACCAAAATTTCCTCCTATTAAAAGGTAATTAAATACTAAATTCACCAAATTTGCTGCAACATTTGTTTTCATGGATATTTTAGTATTGCCTACTCCTCTTTGTGCCGCATTAATAGTAAGGCTTAAGGAAGTAAAAAAATTACCCACACATATAATTTTAAAATATATAACTGCAGCATCCACAACATCACTTTGTGCACCTGCAAATAATATCAATGGCCTGGCAAACATAATTCCTAAAATAGATAAAATTAACGAAACTATAAAGCTTATTACTATGGATTGCCTTAATGCTTTGTTCGCTTCTTCCCTGTCGTTCTCACCTTTTCTTCTGGCAACAACTGCAGTAACACCAACATTAAGAGAAAATATAATTGCTAACAAAATAAACTTTGGTTGTGTTGTTATACCCACTGCAGATATTGCCGCTGCACCTAATCCTCCAACCATTATAAGGTCAGCTGAAGCTATGAGCTGCACCAATACTGCTTCTAATGCAGATGGCCATGACATTTCTATTGCATTTTTGTAAATTTCCTTATCCGTAGGAATTTCTCCAACAATTTCTTCAGTCTTGACCATATATTTGTTGGAATATATCCTTTCAATTAAACTATTCAATTATGATTAACGTCCTCCTGTTTTGACTCTACAACCAATATTAGCACTAAAAGTTTTATTTTTCAATACCATTAAAATCGAAAAACTACCTTTAATTGCAAGGTAGTTTTTATTTATCACAAACTATTTTTCTTTTAAATCAAAATGCACCCTGCTTCTTTTTTCTTTGATGGTAGTGAGTGTGAAGCAAGTCATGCGATAAATGGCTGTTTGGCTCTCCTAAAAATTCTTCATACAATTGTTTTATTTCAGGATTTTCATGAGATTTTCTTATAGGCATTTCTTTGTCAATATTATAAATGGTGGTAATTCTCTTGGATTTGATTAGTTTATTTGCTCCCACAGGCTGACCGCCTCCGCCGGAACAGCCTCCCGTGCAGCTCATTATTTCAATGAATGCGTAGTCAGAAGCTTCTCCATTTCGTACCATTTCCATAATTTTATGTGCATTTCCCAAGCCATGAGCTACAGCTACCTTAACAGGGGTGCCTGCCAGGTCTATTGTGGCTTGTTTGATGCCTTCCAATCCTCTTACATCCTCAAATTCAAGTTTTTCCAATGTTTTTTGTGTAACTATCTCATAAACTGTTCGGAGTGCTGCTTCCATAACACCGCCGGTTGCACCAAATATTACTGCTGCTCCTGATGATACTCCCATTATTGAATCAAAGTTTTCTTCTTCTAAATTGTTAAAATCTATTCCAGCATTTTTAATTAATCTGGCAAGCTCTCTGGTTGTAAGCACAACATCCACGTCCCTATATCCTGAAGAATTCATTTCAGGTCTTTTACACTCATATTTTTTTGCTGTGCATGGCATAATTGATACAGTAAATATATCCGCAGGGTCTATTCCGCTTTTCTTTGCATAATATGTCTTTGCCACTGCTCCAAACATTTGCTGAGGAGACTTGCAGGTGGAAAGATGATCTAACAAATCAGGAAAAAAGCCTTCTGCGTAATTAATCCATCCAGGGCTACAGGAAGTAATCATTGGAAGTGTACCACCGTTTTTAATCCTTGATAATAATTCTGTTCCTTCTTCCATTATGGTTAAATCTGCTGCAAAGTCAGTATCAAACACCTTGTCAAATCCAAGCATTTTAAGAGCTGTTACCATTTTCCCTGTTACTTTAGACCCTTTAAGCATTCCAAACTCTTCACCTAATCCAACTCTTACTGCAGGGGCTGTTTGAACTATAACATGTTTTTCAGGATTGTTTAATGCTTCCCAAACCTTTTCATTTTCATCATATTCATAAATTGCTCCAACGGGACACACTGCTGAGCATTGTCCACAGAACGTGCAAAGGGTTTGGTCATAGTTTTCATCAAATCCGGCGCTTATGCATGTATTAATGGATCTGTAGGAAGGACTTAAAACTCCTACCATTTGAGTTTCCTGACATGCCTCCACACATCTCATGCACTTTATGCATTTGTTCCTGTCTCTCACCAATACTCCTGATGTGTTGTCTATGGGGTATACATCAATATCGCTTTCCAAATTGAAATTTCTGATGTGGAATCTTTCACAGAGCTGTCTTAGTTCACAAGATTCATTTCGTATGCAATTTAAGCAATCGTTTGGGTGATTGGCAAGAATAAGCTCCAAAATACCTGCTTGCAGCTCTCTTACTTCTGCAGTGTTTGTAAAAATTTCTGCTCCGTCATATACCATTGTGGAACATGAGGTAACAAACTTTCCTGCAGTTTTGTCCTCCACAACGCAAATTCTGCAGTTTGCTTTTATTTCCTGGTCCGGGTGATTGCACAATGTGGGAATAAAGTATCCTGCTTTCTTAGCAGCTTCTAACAATGTAGTCCCGGCTTCAACGGTTATGCTTTTATTATTTATAGACAATGTACAAGTTTTCATGGCTCCTCCTAATTAAACACATCATAAAAATGTTGTATTGCTGTTACCATTACTGTAGGTGCGGCTGTTCCTAATCCGCAAAAAGAACATTTGTTCATGACGTTGGCTATGCGCTTAACAGTCTTGAAGTCCTCCACAGTGGCTTTGTTGTCTGCAATTTTATGGGCTATTTTTAATAGCTGTCTATTTCCTTCGCGGCAAGGCGTACATTTGCCGCAACTTTCATGAACAAAAAACTCCTGCACTGTAACCATAAAATCGGCAACGCTGTTAGTGTCATCAGCTACCAAGACAGCTCCTGAGCCGATGCTGTAGTCTTCCTTCTTAAAGTCTTCGTATGTGTATGGAATATCTAACATGGATTTTGGAAGAATTGGGCCTGAAGCACCACCAATTTGGGCAAATTTAAATTCTCTTCCGTCCTTGATTCCTCCTCCAATGTCATATATTATTTCTCTTAATGTAGTGCCAAACGGGATTTCATAAACACCCGGCTTTTCAACGTTTCCGCACAAGCTGATAACCTTTGTGCCCCTGCTTTTTTCGGTTCCATAGCTTAAATATTCAGCTGCATCTTCAGTAAATAATGTAGGAACAACGCAATATGATTCTATGTTATTAGCAAGAGTTGGTCTTCCAAACAATCCAGATTCAGCAGTCCTTTTAAATTTTATTTTTGGTCTGCCTCCACCGCCTTCTATTGATTGAATAAGAGCCGTAGTTTCTCCGCAAATAAATGCTCCGGCACCGGAATTTACTTTAATGTTAAAGCATAGGTTTGAACCTAATATATTTTCACCTAAAAAGCCTGCCTCTTTGGCGTTTTCAATAGCTTTTAATATAATTTCCTTTTGCTTGCCGTATTCTTCTCTTATATAAATGTAACCTTCCTTGCCCCCAACTGCATAAGCTGCAATTGTCATACCTTCAATAATTCTGTACGGGTCATATTCAAGAAAATATCTGTCCTTAAAAGTTCCAGGCTCTCCTTCATCTGCATTGCATAAAATATATGAATCTTCTTTTACTCTTGCCGCCTGTTCCCATTTCTTGCCTGTGGGAAATGCAGCTCCGCCTCTTCCTCTTAATCCGGATTCTTTAACCTTTTCTATTACTTCAGCAGTTATTAGACTTAGCACATTTTTTAATCCTTCATACCCTCCAACTGATAAATACTCTTCAATAGTATTGGTGTTATTTTTTTTCAAATTTTTAGTTAAAACATTCACTGCTTTTCCCATATTATTCACCTCGATAATTATTAATAATACTTATAATCTTAGCTTCATCAAGGTTTCCATAAACCTTTTCCCCGATTCTAACAGCTGGTGATACGTCGCAAGCACCAAAACATGGGCTGTATTCAAAGGAGAACATCCCATCCGGAGTTATTTCACCAACACTTATGCCCAGTTCTTTTTCAATGGCATTTTTAATTTTTTCATATTTAGTTACCTTGCAACATGTGCTGTTGCACACTTGAATTACATATTTTCCTTTTGGCTTGTCTGATAATGCGGAATAAAATGTAATAACATCGTATACATTACTTAAAAATATTCCAATCTTATCACTGATATATTCTGCTTGATTCTTTGTTATGTAATGCTGGGGTGATATAGCTTGTACATCCAATAATATTCCTATAAGATTATGCTTGCTCATGTCATGCTTTTTAAGAATATTATCAATTTCTTCATATTGATTTACATCTACTAAATTTTTTGACATACACTCCTCCATTGATTTTTCACAAACTTATTTGTTAACTAATTATCCAAATTATATTCCTTTTTCATTAACTTGCAAATAAAAAATTCTATTAAATCTAAAAAATTATAAAAAAATCCCTTAAACTTAAGGGACATTTCTTATTTCATTTTAAATTCTGAATAAATGTGATCATATTCTTCTGAAACAGCGGCTACATTTATATAGAAACTTGTATTTTGGGCTACTTCATCCGGAATATTTAACATAGGGTTGTTTTTATAATCTTCAGGCAAAAACTCGTCAGCTGCTTTATTTGGTGTTGTAAAATTAGTTATATCAGCAATTTTAGCAGCAATCTCAGGTCTTAACAAAAAGTCTAAAAATTTATATGCATTATCTATATTAGGAGCTCCCTTTGACATTACAAATGAGTCAATAAAGATAGGCATTCCTTCTTCAGGAAATACCGGTTCAAGACTACTATCAGTTGCCTGCCCCTTTACTGCTTGATTAGAATACATAAATCCTGCAACTGCTTCTTTATTTATTAATGAGTCTTCAGGTGTATTTGTTTCAAATCTTACAATATTAGGTGCAAGTTCAAACAATTTTTCCCTTGCTTCTGCAACTATTTCGGGATCTATTTCATTATAATCATATCCTAAGGATTTCAAAACAACTCCCATAACTTCAATAGACCAATCCACTATAACAACATTATTCTTTAGTTCTTCTTGCCATAAATCCTTGTAGCCTGTAATTGGATCTGCCCCTAATTCTTCTACTGCTTCTTTGTTTACAAGCAAAACAGATGTAGATATGGCATATGGCATTGAATATTCATTGTTTTCATCGTAATAATTACCTTGATAAACAGGGTTGATGTTAGAAAAATTAGGCATCTTTTCCTTGTTTAGAACCTGGATACTCTCATTAAGCCTTAAGATGTCCACCATATAATCTGTTACTACAGCTAAGTCATATTGGTCAGGATTTGCCTCTAATAAAGATTGCATATCTTCATTAGACGCAACTTCCTTATAATTAACTTTAATGCCTGTTTCCTGTTCGAACTGCGTAATCACTTCACGAGGTATAAAATCACCGCCCCATGACATAAGATTGATTTGTTCATCTTTAGTAGTGTTGTCATTAGCACAACCAACCAACGAAGTCATCAATAAAGCTATTATTAATAAAACTGATAATTTTCTAATTTTCAAAAATATTTCCTCCTTTTTTTCCGATTATTTGATTTATACCAATTAATAAAAATGTCCCTACTAAAAACAATGTACACAAAGCATTTACTTTTGGGGTTACTCCTACACGCATCATGGAAAATATATGTACCGGCAATGTTGTAGTAGTAGGTCCTGCCATATAAGTAGATATTATCACATCATCTAAGGACATTGCAAGTGCCAGTAAAGATGCTGTCAGTGTAGAAGGCATAACCAATGGTAATATAATTGTTTTTATAATCTGCCATCTGGTAGCACCTAAATCCTTGGCAGCTTCTATAATTGATATATTAATTTCCTTTAGCCTCAATTGAACCATAATATAAACGTATGGCACACAAAACAATGAGTGGGAGATAACTAATGTAAAAGTCCCAAATGGTAGCTTAAGCGAACTGAAAAATATAAGCAATGAAACCCCTAATGCTACTTCAGGAACTATTAACGGTAAAAACATCAAACCATTTATAGTTTTCTCTGTGCTTTTTGTTACATATATAGATATTATTGCCGAAGCAGTACCAATTATAGCAGACAAAACAGATGTTAATAATGCTACCTCAATACTAACTTTGAAGGCTTCCAATATTATCCTGTCATTAAAAAGCTCCCTGTACCAATCAAGGGTAAAACCTGCCCAATATGCAGTGGAGCTACTTTTATTAAATGAATACAATACAACACTTAGCACAGGAACATACAATATTATAAAAAATAAAGATAAATAAAATGTTCTAAACCTTTTTTGTTTCATTGATATAGACTCTCCTTGTTGTTCTTTGCCACTCTACCATAAATATACAGTACTAATATAACCAAAAGAATCATTCCTATGGCAAAAGCAGAAGCTAATGGTCTATTTCTGCCCCTTGTAGCCATATTATTTATCAAATTACCTATAAACATAGTATTTCCGCCACCTAAGAGGTCTGATATAAAGTACAATCCTAATGCAGGAATAAAAACTAATGTAAATCCTCGTGCTATACCAGGCATCGTAAGAGGCAGTGTTATATTAAAAAATGTCTTCCATTTACCGCCACCAAGGTCATAGGAAGCTTCCAATAAAGACCTGTCAAGCTTATCAACTGAATTATATATGGAAATAATCATAAATGGTATTAACATATACGCTGTACCGGTTAATACAGTACCAAATTTATACATCATATTTAATGGTTTATCAATTACATTAAAAAACAAAAGAATATTATTAATTAGCCCGTCATTTCCTAAAAGAATAGTCCAGCCATAGGTTCTAAGCAAACTTGAAATCCAAAACGGCAACATTATTAACAGAATAACAAATGAACGCATTTTCCGTTCAAGACTCGCCGTAAAATACGCAACCGGATATCCAATCAACAATGTAATTAATCCGGTAAAAATCGCTAGCGAGAATGAATTAAGAAAAACTCTTAAATATACCGGATCAAGCATTTTCTTATAATTATCTAAAGAAAATTCAAAAATAATATTACCCAAGCTATCTCTTGATAAAAAACTTAAAACTGCAACAAGTAAAAGCGGTATGCCCACTAATACTGAAAAATATGCGATTATTGGAAGTGAAGGTAAATTTTGTTTAACCCTTTTCATATTGTACCCCTTTCCACTATTTCTCTTTAGGGAGTAATAAGGCTCCGCTTTCTTCCCAAGAAACATATACCTTATCCCCTATATTATAATTGTCGTAATCATTTTGGTATTCAATAACAGTTACTACCTCACCGTCTACATCCACATCTGTTCTTATTTGAGAGCCAGCATAATGAACAAATGTTATTTCCCCAAATAGACTATTAGGTATTTGAGTATAAGATATTTTCATTTTATCCATATGTATAGCCAATATAGCAGACCCTCTACCATCACATTTATCGCGGTCTACCATACTTCTATTAGATTTTATATCAATAACAGAACTGCCTAATTTCACGCTGCAAAAATCCTCTTTCTTTTCTAAAACTTTAACCTCTTTAATATTTCTATCCCCTATAAAATCTGCAACAAAAAAATTTTTAGAATTATTGTATATATCATTAGGGGTGCCCACCTGCTGAATTTCACCTTCACTTATGACTACTATGCGGTCAGACATATTTAAAGCTTCCTCTTGATCATGAGTTACATATATAAAAGTTGTTTTAGTCCTCTTTTGAAGCTGTGCGAGCTCTGTCTGCATATATTTTCTAAGCTTTAAATCCAAAGCTCCCAATGGTTCGTCCAAAAGCAAAATATCAGGTTTATTAATTAAAGCTCTGGCAATAGCAATTCTTTGCCTTTGACCACCGGACAACTGATGAGTCATTCTTTTTTCGAACCCGCTCATTTGAACTAATTCTAACATTTCAGTCACTCTTTTTTTAATTTGGTTTTCATCCATAGCTTTTTTTATTCTTGGACCATATGCAACATTGTCATATACATTTAGGTGAGGAAATAGTGCATAGTTTTGAAAAACAGTATTAACATTACGCTTATTAGGTGCTAAATCTTTAATTGATTCACCGTATAATAAAATATCCCCCGAGTCAATACTTTCAAGACCTGCTATACATCTAAGTATTGTGGTTTTTCCACAACCGGATGGACCTAAAAGAGTTATAAATTCTCCATCATTTATATCTAATGTTACATCCTTTAAGATATGTGAGTTGCCGAAAAATTTATTAATATTAGTTAATCTAAGTAATTGTTCATTCATTTACACTATCCTTTTTCATATAATATCTTGCACCCTCGTCTATATATTTTAAGGGTGACCACTAAATTATAACATCTTTTCAATATTTAACAAGATTGGTAATACATATAAATAATCTCCATCCTATTATACCCTCTTTTTACCTGTTAAACTTTGATTTAAATCAAAGTTTACATTTTTTTTGTTCAAAATCGAAAAAACTAAAAAAGGCACCTTGTTAACACAAGATGCCCGGATATGGGAACTATGATTAATTTACTGATTATTTATATGCAGCTGCATTTTTGCCTGCAATTCTTCCAAATACGTTGATATCTGCTAATGCATTTCCGCCTAATCGATTAGAACCATGGATCCCACCGGTTACTTCCCCTGCCGCATATAATCCAGGGATTATATTTCCATTAGTATCTATAACTTCAGCTTCTGTATTTATTTCAATGCCGCCCATTGTATGGTGAACTGTTGGAACTCTTGCTCCTGCATAATATGGAGGTTTATCTATTTTCCACTGATACAATGTTCTACCAAATTCGTCAGCTTCTTTGCTGTCAACATGAGCATTGAAATCTTCAACTGTTTTTACTAAATTATTAGGATCAACTCCTATCTGGTTAGCCAAATCTTCTAAAGTGTCAGCCTTATATGCTCTTCCGGCATCTACTAATTCATTTATACTTTCATTGAAGTGATTTTTTTCATCTCCTGTAGGATAATTTTGGCTGTCCAAAACAACCCACATGAATGCATCTTCTTGTTCAAACAATGCTTTTGTCATTACATCTCTTCGAGCACCTTCATCAACGAACCTATTGCCATCCATATTAACAAATATTCTATTTTCAACAGATTGTTCAATATTGCCACTTAAGCTTCCGGTATTCGGGTCTCCCATTGGCAACAGCTGAATATATTCCATTCCAATGAGATTTGCCCCAACTGTTTTAGCTATTGCAATACCATCCCCTGTTGCTCCAGGATGGTTAGTTGATTTTATTTTTGTTAAATCAGGCCATTGAGTATTAAATTCATTTCTCATTTCAACATTATTTCCAAAACCACCAGCTGCTACAACTACAGCATTTGCTCTTATAATAACATCTCCATCAGGACCCTCGGCTTTTACACCTACTACTTTACCATTTTCCATAATTATTTCAGTTGCCTTGGTGTTAACCATAACTTCCATCTGATCTTTGTGTTCGTCTATATAGTTCATGAAAGTATCTATAAACCCGGTTCCCAAAGGTTTAACAGGAGCATGGGCTCTAGGCCACATTCCACCAAGAACTGTGTGAATTTCAGGTTTAAATTCCATTCCCATACTTTCAAGCCATTCTATAGTTGGATATGCATTTTCAACTAATACTTGAATTAATTCAGGATTTCCTTTTTTATCCCCGCCTTCATAAGTTTGAGTATAATGTTTTTCAATAGAGTCTTCAATTCCTTGTGCTGCTTGCCTTTTTGGGTCAACGGCATTGTAAGAAGCTCCGGATATTATAGTATTGCCGCCGGGTTTTGGCATTTTTTCCAATACAATTACTCTTGCACCATTTTCATTAGCTGATACTGCAGAAGCTAAACCGGCTCCGCCTGCACCTATTACAACTACATCAGTTTCTTTTTCAGTTGTTTTCTTTTCTTTTTCTTGTTTAACAGGTAATGTCTTTAATGCATTTATATCTGCACCGGCTTGTTCTAATGCTTTTGTAACAGCTTCTATTATCCCATTACTGGACCAAGTAGCACCAGCTACTATATCAACTGCTAATCCCTGTCCTTCCACTATACTTGCAGGTACATTCTTTATGGCCAAATCACTGACTCCAGGCGTTTCTTTGTGTTCAAGCACCTTAATTTCTTTTATTTCACTTGAAGTTACAGTTACTTCAACCTTTATTGGACCATTTAGACCCTGCCCTTCTCCTACATATTTGCCAGCCTTAAATAATCCTTCTTCCTGTTCTTTTGGTTTGCTTTGGCAACCAGCCACAGAAAAAACCATTGTTATTATTAATATAAATATTAATGTACGTTTAATTTTCAGTTTCATAGTCTTCTCCTCTAAAAAAATTTATATTATGAATAATCTATTGTTCTTTTGAAAATAAAAAAACCATATCAGTATAAGATATGATTTGTATGTTATGTAAAAATTATTCCATTCTTTGAAATAATCATCTACTTAACTTCTAATCCGATTTACCCTTGACATGTATCTTAAAATTTACAAGTTAATCATTTTACCAATCTGTAATAATCCATAATATAATTTTCTTTAAATCCACAGGATTTATATAAATTCAATGCATTTTTATTATCGGTAACTACTTGTAAGCTAATGCTTTCTACATTATCCTCTTTTAATTTCTTAATTGAATGATTTAATAACTCTCTGCCATAACCTTTCCCTCTATAAACTGACAACACTTCCAGACCATATATACCACCTGCATTCTCGATTACTTCAAGCCTTACCATTCCAATTATTGCATTATCCTTTTCCATGACATAGGTACTGTTTATCAAATTTTCAGCGTCATTTTCATTGCCGAAAGTATCCTTATAATGATTATTAAATTCAAAATCCTCCATTACAATCTTTTCAATATCTTCATATGAAGCTTTTTTAAACACCATATTATCATTAAAGGTTTGCTCCATATCCATATCCAAACTCATATCGTATTCAGAATGTTCATAATCATCGGTGATATTTTTAATAAATTCGATGCCTCCGACAGAGCTGTTATCACTTAACAAAAGCATTAATTTTGAATCCCTTTTGTTAAACTCATCCCTAACTAATGAAAACAGCCTTGTAAAAATGCCCTTTCTCCTGTACTCAGGATGCACCATGCCGTTAACTTCTAACTCAACACCACCAAAACAACAAATGCCCACATATCCAATTAATATATTTTCGTTATAAAACATAAATTCATTTATATGTTTCATGTTTTTACTTATTTTGCCAGCATTATTCATTTTAAAATCAATTTCTAACTTTAAGAATGTTTTGTCATATTCCATGCATATATTTTTCAACTCATTAATATCAGAATAATCGTTTTTATCCAAGTTTTCTTTTAATTTAATAAATGGATTGTTTATTTTCATCTTCACCTCTTAGCTATAATAATTTCAATATACTCTCTTGCCTTTTCAATAAATTCCACATTCATAAGGCAACTGAACATTGTCAAGTCTTTCGGATACACTCCCTACCTGCATTGGTTTTTTAATTTAGCTTCTTCTTTCAATTCTAAATCCAATTGCATCTTCTATTTCATTTAACACTTTCATATCCTTAGGTGCAACAAACAAACAAGTATACCCACTTTCTCCTGCTCTTCCTGTCCTGCCTATGCGATGAATATATGATTCAGGATTTTCAGGAATATCATAATTGTAAATATGGCTCACACCACTTATATCAAGTCCTCTTGCTGCAACGTCTGTAGCAATTAAATATTGAATATCTCCATTTCTAAACAACTTCATTATTCTTTCACGCTTTGATTGAAGTATGTCACTATGTAATTTTTTACAGTTATAACCCTTACTGTACATTGCTTCTTCTAAAACATCCACCCTGCTTTTTGTTCTACAAAATATAATTGCCATAAAAGGCCTATCTTCATTTAACACACTAAACAATGCTTCCTGTTTTTTTCTGTCTGTTGTTTCTACAACATGTTGCTTTATGTTATCTAAAGTAACACTTTCTTTTTGTACAGATATTGATATTGGATTTTTCATATATTTGTATGCAAGTTTTTTAACATCTGAATCCAAGGTCGCTGAAAAGCATAGGGTCTGACGTGTTTTTGGAGTTTCTTTTATTATATCTTCTACCTCTTTTTTGAAACCCATCAATAACATTTGATCAGCTTCATCGATTACTAATGTTTTTAACTTGCTAAGGTCTACAGTGTCTCTAGAAATGTGATCCAATAACCTCCCTGGCGTTGCAATTATCATGTGTATACTATTCTTTAATTTCCTAATTTGAGTTCCTATATCCTTGCCTCCATATGCTGCAAGAATATTAATATTTTTTGTCTTTGTAAGCTTATTAGCCTCGTCGGTTATTTGTATTGCAAGCTCACGAGTTGGTGTAATTATTAAACATTGCACACTTTCCTGTTCAGGATCAATGTTTTCAAAAATAGGAAGCATAAATGCCAATGTCTTTCCAGTTCCCGTCTGAGCCTCTGCAATAACATCCTTTCCCTCTTTAATAAGCGGAATACTTTTTATCTGAACAGGTGTGGGTTCAGCTATACCAGATTTTCTTAAAACATCCACAATATCTTTACTAATTCCAAGTTCTATAAAATCCATGTTCTATACCCTCTATTATACTATTTATTTATTATAACTAATCTAATGTTACGCTATACGCTGTTTTTTTCAGCATCCTTTCTGGTTCCCAATCCATAACACAAAAGAATTATTACTGTCCACTGTCAACTCTCATAACAGTAAATGGATTGTTTATTTTCATCTTACGCACTTTCCCATTTCTCTTGCCATCTCTTTATATACGCTGTTTTTTTCAGCATCCTCTCTGGTTCCTAATCCATAACACAAAAGAATTCCGCCTTCCTGCCATTTGAGATAATTGCACAAGCATTTATAATGTGCTTTTACCGCATCCATAGCCCAGCTATATGTATCTGCACCTGCAGCGATTAAATATAATCTTTTAGAATTTTCCCTAAGAAGAGAATTCACAGAATAAAATCTGTCTATTACAGTTTTTAATTGCGCTGTCATACCGAAATAATACAAAGGTGATACCAATACAACCGCATCAGCAGTTAATAAGTGTATAATAATTTCAATCATGTCATCATATTCATGCACGCACTTACCATCATTCTCCCGACAATGATTGCATCCTAAACATGGATTAATTCTTAATTTTGCTGTATCAATACGTGTAATTTCATGACCTGATTCCATTGCACCATTACAAAATTCATCCGCAAGTAATGCAGTTGTTCCATTTTCATGTGGACTTCCTGTAAGAACTAAAATTTTCATAATGCTCTCCTCTTAGAATACTTATATGTATTTACTACCTTCTCTTATGCTTAACTTTGACAAGGTATTATTGCTTGTAAAGTTTCTCACCCATTCCTTGTTTGTTTTTGAGTATTCCCTTAGTACCCATCCAATAGCCTTATCAACAAAAAACTCATGTGTATCAGAATTGTTCAATATCGCTTTTCTTAAAAAATCTGTATCAGTTTTTTCTTTATATTTTAATTGATATAATATAGAAACCCTTTTAAGCCAAATATTCTGTGCATAAATCCACTTTTCTACATATAATTCCCTAACTTCCGGAAATTTGGCGCAAATATATCCAACTATGGGAGATATTGAATCCACGCTGTCCCACCAAGATTTTGTCACGATTAAATTTTCAACTCTGTCCATATCTTCAACAGTAATCAAACCTTTTACTATATCCATGTAAGCAATAGCCAAGTACTGAAACTCCCTTTCAGGAAGTTCAAAACATTTATTTATAAAATCCCAGTCAACTTCATTGGCTTTTTTACTTTCTTTTAGGAATTCTTTGACTAATACTGCTCTTTCAGGTTTTTTTATTCCTAAAAAAGCAAATTTATTTTTCATATATTTGGCCATAGGCACAGCCAACTCTTCGTTTTTATTGTTGTAAAAAATATCAATAATGTTCATTGTCTTTTGTGTACCCCCTGTATATTATTCACCATATCCATATAAACAATAGCCAAGCATTGAATCTACATTTCAGGAAGTTCATAACATCTTCCTGCAAATTAACTATTTGTTTGCAATTTCTTCTAATAATTCTATAATCTTATCTAATTTGTAAAAAAGAATTTCTGTATTAGTATCTTTTATAAATTCTAAATCATGTTCCAAATAATTGATGCCATTACTTATTTCTACTAATATATCCTTTAATTCCTTGTCCATAATACTTATCTCCTTTAATTTTATTATAGTCTACAATTTTTTGTTCCCAGAAAGTTAGAACCATCTTGTAATTCACCTAAATCATCATCAACAGTTCTTATCAAACACACCTTCATCTGTCATTTGTAAAATTATATCTTTTGGAGTTACTGTCTTATGATACTGAAACAATTCCGCTTTAATAACCTAAGTATCCTCTCAGATTCATCAGGGTAAGTTTCCATTGAAAACCTATTGCAATCAGTCTCTTTGATAATACGGATTATTTTCTTCCAGTCAACTAGATCTTTGCCGGGTATCAACTGTTTCGGTACCGGACTCTTTACATTCGTCCATCCACTTTCTAATTTCATCTACCTTATTAACTCTATCCATCCCGTCAAGCCACAAGGAATTAATATCCTCAGAAGGCAAATGAACATTATCTATATTTAAATCATAGGACTTTACAATTTTAATAAAGTCTCTTCTGTCAATATGCTTGGGATAAGACTCATCTTCCCACCAGAGCATCAAATGATCATATCCAGCCTTCTTTATTTGTTCAACCCTTTTTTCAAAAGGTTCTACATAACCATACCAATTGAAAATACCTATCTTATGCATTGACCCATTTCCTTTGCCATTTCTTTGTATTTGCTGTCTTCAGCATCCTGCCCGTTCATTTATTACCTGTCATTTGTAACATTTCCATCACCACTTACGGATATTGTTTCTCCTAAAATTGCTGCAGGTGGCATATAAATACATTTAACAAAATCTTTTGCTCTTGCCATAATTTCACGAAATTCTCTAAGGCTTTGACCTGCATATATCCTTGGATTAGCCGAAACTCCATATGCATCAAGTCCAAGAGAATCAGAAATATATAATGCACGATAGAGATGATACTTTTGAGTAACTATGATTATCTTGTCAGCTTGGAAAATTTCCTTAGCCCGGTATATGCTGTCATAGGTCGAAATACCTGCATGGTCCATAAAAACATCTTCTGAAGTAATCCCCTTGTCAAGGGCATACTGCTTCATTGTATTTACCTCATCATAGCCCTTTTTAGTATTATCACCAGACATTAATAACTTGACGGAAGCTCCCATCTTATACAAAGAAATTCCCTGCAAAAGCCTGTCCTCAAGCATGGGGCTGGGCCTTCCGTCAGGTCTTACACCGGCTCCAAGAACAAGTATGCAGTCTGCATTTAAATTTGCAGCCTCATCTGCTGATATAATTTTATCCTTTACTGAATTCTTAACATATGCATCCATTGCAATAACCAATACAAATATAAATAATATTAATTTAAAAATCGTTCGTATGATTTTTATCCATGACCACTTCTTAATATGACATCAACTCCATTATTTTATCTTCATTGCTATATATATTGCTATAGGTACATCCAGCCATCCCTGAGTTTGGATGTTCCGCATATGGCAAAATCCCCCTTATTGAGAGATTTTATGATTTAATAATATTTTTATAATAACCATTTGTAATCCTGTCTGCAGTCTAACAATGCATCAACATATACATTTTCATCCTTGATTTGATAAATAAGTAAATATCTTTTTAAAATGATAATTTTACGATATTTTCCTTCCGGGATCATTGGATCTATAATATATGGATTGCGTTCAGGAAGGTTTTCCAATGATTTTGCTTTTATATTAAACTCATTAATAAACTGCATGGCAGCTTTTTCGCTTACATTTGCTATGAAACGGGAATGGAATATAAGCATGTCAGCAGCCTTAGGAGTTATTATTACTTTATACGACTTATCTCTCATTTAAGGCCTCTTTTACTGCCTTTTCCATTAAATCAGAAACCTCATCGATTGTATAACCTTTATCTCCACGAACTCTGCTTTCTTCAGCTTCTATTAGCATTTCCCTCAATTTTAGAATACTTTCGCGCTTTGAAAATGATTTAATATCCATAACAACAAGATCACCTTCACCATTTTTTGTCAGATACACCGGCTGTTCAGTCTCTTTACAAAGTTGTGCAATTTCATTGTAATTATTTCTAATTGCAGCTGATGGTTTTATATGAATCATGTAATCACCTCACTATAGTATTTCTATACCCTTATATTACACTTTTTATAACATAATTATACTATGTCATAAGGATATTGTAAATAACTTAATATATACTTCCTTAAATCTCACTTAATAAAATTTGCTCATTATTTTTAAAATATCCTCGCCATTATGTATAACACTTTCTTATTTCTTACGATTCCAGGAAGGTTGTAATTGTTTTATTAACACTTCCTCAGCGGCAATAATCTCATTGACATTTATCAACGGGCACAAGTATATTGAAATCTTATCACCATATTTGTTCATCAAAGAATTCATATGGGTGTTTGTAGACTGTCCTTCTTTATAACAGTTTATTGGTTGAATTGTACCATAATTTACATTAAACCTCTTATAATAATTATCTCTGCATCTTCCAATATACATAATATTTCCATTGAATTCATACAAATAAAGGCCTCTCTTCTGAAAGACATCTTTGTCAGTCAATCCAAATCGGCAAAAAGTATCATTTCCGTTTTTATTCAGGAACTTTAAATAAAATTGGTCATTATTTTGTACCAAATATTTCATAAAGCTCTGTATCCTTGAATTCAAAAACTGTGGATACCGATTTTCAATAGCAAAACGCAAGGATGCATAATGTTTCTTATTAAGTAAGTCATTTACCATATGTCCGTCATACTGTAAAAAAGGACTAATTTTATACTCAATAAACTGCTCTTTAACGTTTTCCGGTGAGATAATTTTCACATTGTTGACATATTAAAATATTCAACTCCAAAAGGGATGAATTTTGATTTTGTATTTATTTAATTCTCGTATCATTTCCGGAACTGTTAACGTGTGGTCTGCATCTGTTTTTTCCATAAGGATTTTTAAAAGATACAGAAGTTTTAGCTTTTGATTAGATAATTTTGACATGTGCCCCCCTAATTATCTATCATCTTCACCTCTTAGATTCATTTTAACATATGAGGTGTACTATAAAACGGTCAATGATTGTATTTCTCATAATATCTACATTATATAGCAAAATTTAACATTCTTCAACACATAGATATTGAAATCTAAAAATTAATAAAATAATAAAATAAACATATTCAATGTTATAGTTAAAAAAACTCTCATTATTTATTTAAGTTAACAAGAATAAAGGAAAAGCTTATTATTAAGCCTTTCCTATTTTCACAAAACTTGAAGCGTTCTAAATGCTTCTACTCTATTACAATTGTTTGCATTTTGGTAACCCGGCTACCTTGGTTTTAACCTTAAGGTCCGTGGCTTTGCGTCCTCAGCTTTCACTGAGTTTGCCTTTATCAATTCGCTAATTTATTCCTATAAATTCATTATATTCCTTTATAGTATTTTGTCAAATAATATATTTACTCCAAGGCTTATTGCAGTCGCCCACCGTAATAAAAAGAACAATCTCGCACTGTAAGATTGTCATTTTTCAAAGGCTTCAATATGAATACTTAGGATTCTAAATGCTCATAATGAAATATATAATCATTGTTATTTCAGCTACTAATTTGAAAATTGTTCCACCCACCACACCTACAATTGAACCAAATCCCACACGAATAGCTTGTTTTATTTCTTTACCAAGCAGGATTTCTGCTGCAACAGAGCCAGCAAATGGACCTATTATAATTCCTAAAGGACCTAAAACTATTATTCCAAATATTGTACCAACAGCAGCTCCAAAAGTGGCTTGCTTGCTTCCCCCATAATTCTTGGTACTGACTGCTGATGCAATAAAATCCATCACAAAAATTACTGCCATTGCCAATAATTGAATAACAAAAAACCAAATACTCAATCCTTCAAAATTAGTCATGAAACCATACACAAGCATACCACCAAAAATAAGTACAACTCCCGGCAATGCAGGCAGTATGGTCCCAATTATACCAATTATAAACATTATTATTGTTACAATTAAAGCTATTGTTTTCAAATATTACTCCTTTTAACTCTTAGTAAGTTAAACTACAATATTATTGATGTATAAATCCCTTGATCGGGAGATTGTTTATGCAACAACCTTACTGTTCCTAATCTGGTAAAAAGATTCGCTATCGTAATATCCATTTATAATACTCTCCGAAGTTTGACAAAGTATCAACATATACATTTTCATCTTTGAGTTTAGGAAAATTTTCCAATGATTTATATGCCATAATTATACTACAGCATAATGGTATTGTATATACTTTAAGACTGTACTATTGAAATAATTTGCAGTAATGTGGGAGCGGCAAAAAGCAAAAATATATTGGTATAATTAATATTAAATTAAGGTTGTTTTATGAAACAGCAAACAGTGATTCGCATTTAGGCCATGTTTTTAATGACGGTCCTAAGGAGTCAGGTGGCTTGAGATATTGCATCAACAGCGCTTCCTTGGAATTTATCCCCAAGGATGAAATGGAAGAAAGAGGTTACGGGGATTTATTGTATTTGTTTGAATAATTAGTCAGGGCGACAAAAAATCGCCTTGTTTTTTTGATTCAATAGTTCTTCATTCCAACATTTTCACGGGATTCATTTATTCTTATGATCTATCCTAATATTGATGTATTTATTGATTATTAGGATAGAATGAGAAATGTTCTTGACATGTGATAAGCCATGTAATATCATGTAAGTAGTTATTATAATTACATATCATCGTTATCGATAAGGGTGGAAAATGGAAAAATATTCAGGACTATTGCAGTACAGTAAGACTATGAGCGAAGTTAAACTTATCAGGTGGAATGACTTACCGAGATTCCCAATTTATGCTGACCAGCTATTACAAATTGTACAAGATGAACTGTCTTTTATACAAGTAGGTGGTGAAAATTTAATTACCAAGAGTATGGTAAATAATTATGTAAAATGGGAAATGATGCCCAAACCGGTTAAGAAGAAATATGAAAAACTCCATATTGTATCTGTTATTGTTATTACCATACTTAAACAAGTATTGCCTATCACAAAAATCAAAGATGGAATAAAATTGCAGATTGCCTTGCAGGGGAATGAAGGAGCATATGATTCTTTCTGCGAAGCACTTGAGGAATCAATGCAATTGACATTTCTCCCCATTTTAAAAGGACAGAATCCATACGTGTTAGAAGAGCGTAAAATTGAATACGAAAATCTTGCAATTTCTTCTATTACAATGGCACTATCCAACAAACTTATAACAGAAAAAATTATTGAAATAAGAAATAAATCTTATCTTAATCAAATAAATTATTCCAAAGAGGTAGAAAAAAATGAATGAAAACAAAATTGCAGTAATGACTGATTCCTGTTCAGATGTACCACAAAATTTATTAGAAAAATTCAATATTTATCAATTGTCTTTAGGTATTAACTACAAAGACAAATCTTATCGGGACAGAATAGATATTACTCCTGAAGAGGTATATAAAAATTTAGAAATTGAAATACCTCATACTAGCCTACCTACTTTGGGGGAAATCCATGAATTGATTGAAAAAATAATAGCAGATGGATACAAACAGATCATAGTCCCGGTAATTTCCTCAGGTTTGAGCGGTACCTATAATGCAATAAAAACAGCTTGCGATCAATATGATAATATTAAAACTGCAGTGATAGATACGAAAAACATTGCCCTTGGGTCTGGTTTTTTATCAATCTATGCTGCACAATTAGTTGAAAGAAATTTAAGCTTTGAGGAAATTATCAAGAAGGTGGAAGACAAAATCAAAACTTCTTATATCTACTACAGTCTACAAACCCTTCAGTACCTTATAAAGGGAGGAAGACTCGGTCGTGTAGAAGGTGCATTTGGAAGCTTGCTTCAAATTAAACCAATTATCGCCTGCGACAAAGAAGGGATATATTATACAGTTGCAAAGGTTCGCGGAAGAAAACAAAGTATAAATAAATTAATTGAAATTATGCAGGAAGGGCTAAAAGATAAGAAGAATTATTATCTTGCGGTTTGCCATGGATATGCTCAGGATGAAGCAGATAAAATCAGAGAAAGAATTCAATCCTATATAGATAAGGCCACAATCTATATGGAAGGACAAATATCTCCGGCTCTTGGTGTACATACAGGACCAGGCCTTGTGGGAATCGGTTTTTTTGATTTGGATGATTGAAAAATAAAAAAATTGAGAGCACCCAATTTTCCTATTCATTGAAAATTGGGTGCTAACTGTTTTTCATCTGACAGTATTGAAACCACATTGTTATAATCATTATGTTGAAACTTCTTATTTTCGGTCTGACACGGTAATGTTTTTAATTCCTCCCAGTCAACAAGACATAAGTGTTTTCTTTCGTGTTCATGACGAGCATTATTTTCTATTAAGTCTTTATCAGTCAGCTCATATGGCATTAGTTTTCTATAGCCTCTTGCATAATGAAATCCGCTCCACCTGTAATGTTCATATACAGCCAACTTCCACAATAAATCATCTATCTGGTCTAAACTATCCACTTTAGCATTGTTAGTAATGTCTGTTAAATTTCCTTCGCTGTCAATTATTAAGTTCGCCAATGTAAGCTTGTTATTTTTATCCCCGGCAGTTGCTCTATTGCTGCTCTTCCCGAAAATATCCAACTCATTCCAAGTTTTTGTTTTCCGTTTTGTTTTCTTGTTTGCCTTATTGTAGTTGTCATGAACTATTTTTGCCATATTGTCAATATCTTTTGCGATTAAATTATCAAAAGTATATATATCATCGCAAATGCTGATTACAGACAACATGTAATTTGATATAATCAAAGGCTCTAAGGAATACTTTTCGTCTCTGATAAAAATTGTGATTTCAGGTCTTTGTCCTTTAAGTCTTCCCATTTCATATTTAATAAAATGTGATAGTTTAAGGGCGGTATTAATATTAGTACTGTTGTCTCCGGTCGAAAGAAATATATGATCAAGTTCATTAATCCTCATTTTAATTTCTTCATAAAAATTTTCGGTTCCAATTTTAGCTCCTACAAATTTTACATCATTTTTATCTTTGAAATATGGAACATCAGTTAAGAAATCTTCCTTTAACTCATCCATGTTTTCATCTATCACTAAAGCATTAAATGAGTTAACTTTCATATCTTCATTAATAAATCTTGAATTTTCAAAAGAAGATAAAAGAAGTTCTATCCCTAAATCCCCAAATCCTATCACACATACGGAATAGGGCTTGGTTATATAATTAAAATTATCAACTTTATTAAACTTCTTATTTTTTAATAAAGTCTGCAAAGGAGAATGTTCCGTCATTAATTTGTTGATGACTAAATTTTCCTCCGAAATTAGATAAATATCAAGTCCATTACCATCCCAGTTATTGAAGCGAAGCTGTTGATTGTTGCAAACAACTGTTATGTGAAAGTGCTTCAAATATTCCTTTGTATATTTGGATTCTCCTTCTATTCCTGCTTCTCTTGCTTTTTGTAATCTTTTTGCTTCATCATTTATAGGTTTTAGCAGCTTACCTAACCATTCCATGTTTTTGTTTTTATCACTGAGTGCAATAACAATAAAATACTCCCCAGTGCCATTAACTATTGGATTGTCTTTTGTTAAATCATCCAAGTGCCTTATTATAACATTATCCTTATTTTCAAAGCTGCTAATATCATCTGTATAGTATGCTATCACACTGTCTTTATATTTTTGTGTATTTAATACATCATTAATTAGAGCATGTGAATTGATATTGTTGCCCACAATTATAATCTTGTGGTCTTGTTTTTTGTATTTATGATTAAGTTTAAATGCATTGATTTTATCTTCAAGAAGCACAGAAACAACAATTAAGGTCATACTTAACGAAGCAATCAAAAGCATACCCCATATTTGAATTTCGACTAATTGTTCATTGCCAAGCATGTGAAATACATCCCTGTATTGTTGAAAGCTCCTGTCAAATGCTATTCCCTTTACTGCATAGTAAACAGAATTTAAAATGTTTAATACCATCGTTTTGTAATCTACAGGAATCTGCTTAAGATTACTTAATACCAAATAGATAACAAAAGCAACTAAGTAATTGTAGGACAGTATTATTATCTTTCTATTGTTTTGTTTTGTCCTTATAAAAAGAAGGAATAATATTATTAAATATATAGCTATCATAATTACCTCTCGTAAACCTTAAGACCTACGCTGTTTATAAGCGGTATCATATTTCTTACTGTATCTCTGTCATAGTCCTTGATTTCCTCTGTTAATTCTTCATAGGGTACTATGTAAGGGCTGATTTTTTTGTCTGTGTCCTTTACTGGACCATATTGCCAACCATTCTTCAGTCTTTCTTCATTCCATAAGTCATGCTCTATTTTAGAAAGAAATTCAATTTGCTCATGATTTAGTTCTGTAATTTCTTTTACACCATCCATGTGTTCTGCAATTACATATCCAAGCCTCTTTAATTTATCGGTTATTGACCTTGCTTGACGAAGGTTTGAATATTTTAAGTCCTGAGCTAATTCATCCCAGGGAGCTATTGGTTTATCATCAGGGTTTCTTATTTTTTGCTGCTTCATATATTCTTCATGAATGGTCTTAGCTATTTTTTCAATGTTTTGAAGCAAGGGTCTTGGCACTATGGCTGCATCCTGCTCCATTATAGTTTCAATATATATATCCGTGCTCGCAAGGCATTTAACGCTTAATCCTTCTTCAAATAAATCAGTTAAATTTAAAACTTTGTTCATTAAGCTTTCTTTTTTAGAGGCAAAACCACTTTCCATAATTCCTTTTGGTGCAAGGTAATCTATATTTAAGAGCTTGTCACTTACTTGAATTCTTGATTCATCAGCCAATACCCTTTTCTTATCCTCAATACCATATGCCTCTCTGTTCCATTCTTGCAATTCATCACATAAAATTAACAAAAATGCCATGGGATGACTTTGAGGTTTAAGTGCTCCCAAGTTAAAGGGCTTCTTCATCAATCCGTTGGAATAGTAATTATGGAGTAAAATTGCTCCTGCAGCATTTACAACAGGATGATTTGCATTTTCTTCACTTATATTATTTTCAACTAAGTAGCTGTACCATTTAAGTAAAATTATTGCACTGTAAAATCCATGATCAACAAATTTATTTTCCTGCATGGTATAAAGATATTTATTTAACCGCCCGCTTATATCATCCAAACTGATTCCGAATTTATTATGGATATTTAAGCTAAGTAGGTTTATTGCATTTACATTGTCTTTTTTTGGTAGGCTGTTTAATGCATCAAAAGAATTAAACCCCAAATAAGGCTCAGGACTTATGCTTTTACCTTCAACATCACTTACCCTGTCAACAAATTTTTTCAATTGTTTGTAAGTAATTTCTATGGGATAACCTATGTCATGACAAAGAGACGCAATTCCCCATTGGAACAGGAATTCCTCTATGTCTTCTTCATACAACATGTTACCCTTATTTGATTCATGGTCTTGACTTATTATTTTTCTGAAATTTTCATTTTGAGAATAAATTGATAACCCAAGCAAAAATACATTTACAGAATGAACATAATGGTCTCTTTGCTTGTCCAAAAGTACTGAAGCATTTTCTTCATAATATTTAAGTACGTCAAATAAATCTATTATATTAGCATTTCCCTTTGCCATAATTTTGCAGCTGTCAAAAAACTCTGTGTAAACATCAAAAGCACTGGTTTTATCTTCTTCTTTGATAAAATTCATTATTGCCTCTTTTAAATATAGCTCCATGTAACTGCTGCTTTTTATGCTTTTAAATTGTTTAAAAAAATCCTCGATATATTGTTTATTTAGTCCCATGTCTTCCTCCTTCAATTTTGCACTTATGATATCCGCTTCCGTTAAAATAAAAGTGTTCCCCTATTTTCAGGCTTTGAACTTTTTTATAACCCCATGTAATACTATACTCCTCTATGTCATTAAATGAAATATTTACAGACTCTATTTTTTGTGTATTTACATTATATATAACCTTTGACCTTTTATATTCAAGCAAAACCAAAAAATCACTTATTTCTTGAACATCTATTAATTTGTCCATAACCTTTAATGATGAGAAACAAGATAGTTTGTCCTCTTCCATATTATACTTATAAATATTAAAGTTTTCTAAATCCTGTAAAAACAAATTTTCATCCTGTTGCTTAATTAAATCATATTCACAGAATATATGGACATACTGTTCTATATTCTTATTCCATATTTTTGTTTCCCTACCAACCTTAAGAATTAACAAATCTTTAAATTCTTCAATTTTCCAGCTAAAATCATACTCATTACGATATATTTCAAAATTATCAACTAACTTCAAAGTATCTAAATTCCATATACTTACCTCGCCATTACTAATTTCTATAAGATACCTTCCTTTAAGAAATAACCTATTACTTTCATATGGTTTTGCAGATATTATCTTCTGATAAATTAATGCTGACAAATCTTTTGTATCGAATATTTTTAGTTGATCATTTAATTTAATTATCAAATAATGATTATGTATATAAACACTATCCTGTGCGGAATTAGTTAAATAAAAACGCTCCTGTTCTGCAACACTTTTCCATGTATTAAAAGATAATGTAAAATCATTAATTTGATATTTTTCATACTCAGTAAAAGTATCATATTTACCGCTTTCTTTATCAACATTTTTAAAAGCATCAAATAAATCAACATGTAAAGTGATTTTATTTTTGATGATATCATATATATATAAAATTTCTCCATCCCCTATTAAAACATTCTCCCCGCAGCATTTAATATACTGGTGACTGTTTTTATATTCATACTGAAAAACACATTTATCTGTATATATATTGTAAATTAATATAGAGGACTTTGCTTTAATAATTAGGTAATTTTCATAAGTAAATAAAGAAGGAAAAAATTCAAGCTCCATGGAATGTTCAAAACTCTTATTAGTTTCAACATTCCACATGTTTATATTGAATAAACTCTCATCTTCAAGCTTTTTAATAAAATAATCATCATCTAATTTAGATTTAGGTACATATTCATTATGATTGCCAAATTTTCTGTCACTTGTCAAAGCAATAAAATACGGATAAGTTAAACTTAATTTCTCAATATTACCCACGTATCCAAAACTTTTTATCTCATTTTTTAAAGTGTTGTCATAAATCCTTATGAATTCATCATCTGCACAGTAAATTAAACTATTTTGTTTATTTATATATCTTAGATTAGAAATGTAATCTTTAGTTGATGATATTATTTCTTTTTTAAATTCTATATCAACTATGGATATTGAGCCTTCATCTTGCCCACAGTAAATTCTATCCTCTGCAATAATTAGTGAATCAATGAATAGAATATCATAGCTATTCAGCAGTATTCCGCTTTCTTTTTCTATAATATATAGCTCTGTTTCATTAACAGCAATTATTTTATCATCTTTAACAAAAGTCTGACAATGACCTCCAAATATGGTACCTATCCATTTATTGTTCTTCATATTCCATATGTTCATCCATGGTTTGTCGTTATCAAAATCATGATATGTAAATAAACAATCTTCAACACAATAAAATGTATCACAAGATTTTGGACGATATTCGTAGGAACTTCCTATTTTTTGAGTTTCCAAATCATATGCAAAAATTTTGTTTTCATAATTGTAATAGTATATTTTATTTTCATATGCAAATTTAAACTCTCCATGTAAGCTACAATTAAACTTAAATGATGACGAATCTATTATGCAAATATCGCCATTGTATATTATTATGTTATTTTTAACTGCTTGTACATTGAAAAGAGTAATGTAATCTTCTATTGAATCCTCACCTGCATATGTTGTATTTTCTGAATAATCAGTCTTATTAAAGAAGGAATCATAATCATCAATTATACTGTCTAATTGTACAATGTTTTTTGTACTTTCCCTGATGTTCCATATTTCTAAAAATGCCTTCTTAAATACCTTTTTATTATTTATGTTTTCTTTAATTGATTTAATAACATAAAAGTTGTCTTCATATAAATCATAGCTTTCAATTTTTTCATCCAATGCTGCATCTACAGTTTTGATATTTTTGAAATTATCTAAATCCCATATAAAAACTTCAGAATTATTTTTTGTGATGAAGTAATTATTAATTAATGAGTGTTCATTTTCGGTATTATTAAATGAAAAAACAATATCTGTCTTACTGTTATTAATATCAATAATTCTGAGATAATCATTGTAGATTACAACAATTACATCATTATATGAATAAAATTTTTTTATTTTGTATTTTATATACTCATCTTCATCTTTTTTATCTAATTCTTCGCATTCTTCTTCACTAAGACCTATAGACAAGATATTTTCACCATTGTCCACATTCCATACATAAATATTATAGCTTGTTTTTACTGTTAACTTATTGCCAATAAGTGATGATTCTATTGTGCTCATCCTTATCTCATTCTTCTCACTTCCATAATGTTCTATATCAATAGAATATATTATTTTATTAAGATCTGTATCCCATATATCAACATAAAAATACCCTACGGCAATTATCCTGTTTTTATATGAATAAAGCTTGTGCATATGCCTTACTTTGCCTTCATATGAACCGATAATTCCGTTTCTTACATCACCTAAAACTGCTCTTTCAGGCCTTAGCCATACGTATTTTGTTTCCTTAACTGACTGGTTAAGAAGTTTTACTAAGTATTTATTATCAATTTCTGAAAGCCTTCCCCATAACTGCACCGGCAACTGATTACAGTCCTGTTTCAAAATATTTTCGGACTGTTCTAAACAACGACACAATAATTTTAATTCTTCCGAATCATAATTATATTTAAAATCATTTATTACTTGCCTTACATCATCTTTAAATAGCTTTAATTTACTGTAAAGCCATGTGTAATCAAGCAAAAGTTCTCTGTAATCATTATGGGAATCAATAAAACTCAAATGATAAGGCAGCTCTTGAAAAGCTCTTTTTTCTGTACCTTCCCATTGTTTATTGCCATTAATATCTGCCCTATCCCTAAACACAGTACTTAAAACTTCATGAAAAAACTCTTCCTTTTCACTATACTTTTCTTTGGCTGCCAAAGCAAAAGCTTCATACAGAAAATCTACTCTATTTTCTCTTCTTGCTAAAAATGTACGGAGCTGTCTTAAATATAAATGGATGCTGTCTTCAATATCACTTCTATGAAATTGATTGTTTGTTATTTTCATTATAGCATCAGTGAGTTCGCTAATTTCAAGACCATTCCTTGAGGCACTGATTAAACCGAATATCGATGAAACAGCTAACTTAGGATTTAATTTACAGTAAGCAGGATCCTCTTCAAGTCTTTTTAATACACTTATAAAAGCATCCTTTGGCGATGAGCCGAAATCGTTTATTATTTTATCTAATAGTGTTTCAAAAGAGCCATAAACTCTTAGTTCCGAAAGAACTATTTTTAAAAACAGCGGATTCTTAGTTGCTTCTATGCTTAATAAGGAATCCAATTTTTCATCGTCCATGGATTTTAGGTTTTTTGAAAGATATTCTTCCACAAGTTTTTTTCTTTCAGTAATATCGGTAAAAGGCTCAATTTTTAATAATGCGGCTTTTCTTTCCCCTTCCAAAAATTCAATAAATTTTAACCCCTCTGCCTGACCGGACTTGAAACTTACTATAAATTTAACACCATGGGGCAACTTATTAGGCATCCACAAATATGAAGATGCTTCTAATTCATCAGAAAGCTGGTTCAATCCATCAATAACAATTATAGTCTTTTCAGATAATGTGGATAAAATATCATAAAAATATAATTTTATTTTTTCACTGTTAGCTAAAATGTCCTCCCCTTCTGAATATATGGGATCATCTAAATTTATCAAATCTTTAGTTTTTAACTCTTCTATAATACTTTCCAATATATGATTGATAGTGTCCGTACGATTGCTGGCACCTACAAAACGGTATACTATGTTATACTCACCTTGTCCCAAAAGTTCAAGAATCCAATTGGCAATCAAGGTTGTTTTACCTAAACCTGCCTCAGCTGTTACAGCTAACAAATTTTTATCATTGCTGCTTATATATTTATTTAATTTTTCAAAATCGTCTTTTCGTTTTATAAATCCTTCAAAATTAGTATTGATAAATTCACTTTGCTCCAAAATCTCTAATTCTAAGCCTTCAGGCAAAACACTTCCAATATGTTCCCGTTCAGGATACTCCTTTAAAATTGCTTCTTTAAGCAATTGGATTACTGTATTTTTAAGTTCAACCCCCGAAGCATTAAAATTGCTAAGTCTTCCTCTGCATCTTTCTTCATTAAGTTTATCGTCTGCACTTGAAAGCTTAAGCTCCGGAGTTGATAATGAGTTGTCCCATGTTGCCTCATATATAACAGGCTTAGCATGGTTATGCCTTTCACACATTTCTATAATTTCAGTTTTACTTTTTATTATTGCTTCATCAGCCGCTTTTTCATTTATTTCGATTGCATTGGTAAATATTTTAATTAATTCAGGTCTATCTTTAATATTGTCTAAATACTTATTATCTCTGAAAAAGAAAAATGCATTATCAACAGGCAATCCCATTTCTTCTGTTTTATGGTCCCAGAATGGCTGCAAAACAGCATGTCGAATTTCCATTTCGGTAACTGAATCTTTGCCTAATACTTCTTCTATTCCTTGTCTATTAACAGTTTCCTCTGAAACATCTTCTCTTTTAGGAATCCAACCTCTTCTTTGTCCCAAAAAACAAAGAAAAAAAGGTCGGCAGTCGTCAATACGATTTAAGCAAATATCTACAACCCTTTTATTGATTTTAGAATCTTCCTCAGTAATTCCCCATCGAAGGTCTATGTCTACCAATTTAAGCATTCTTTGGTTGCACCACACTGAAAGCTCCGGGAATACATTTTTAATTAAATAGTCACGTTCTGCATGCATATCATTAAAGGTACTACTGATAAAAATATAAATATTTTTCCATTCATAGTTGCTGTGTTGATTATCCATGTCACTTTTCTCCTAAAATTGTTATGTTGTTATCAATTATAAAGGATATTTACTATTAATGCAATATTTACCATGCCTAAGTTGTTTATTAAGATTTTCTTCTTCAAAAACCTTTGAAAAAATTCTAAGGTTTATTGATTATAATAAAAACAAATAAAGGGAAAGGAAGTCAAACCATGAATAAAACAATAAAAATGCCAAATTTAATCCAAATAAAAAAGAGAAATATTAATACAGAAGCAGGAACTGTTAATTTGAAATATATAAATACCATTAATCAAAATAGAGAAGAGCTATTGGAAAGGTTACGAAATGCCCCTCATTTGCAGGAACTAATTGGTTTATTTGATTCAAATATCCACAGAAAAATAATTATCCTATGTGATGACTTAAACTTAAGTATAAGTGCTGTGGGACAAATAGGATGCTGCATGAATGGCCTTATGAATAAAAAAGCTGCTATGGAAACAGATATAAATTTTGATGATGATGACATATTCTTTGATGATGAGGACAATGAAGAAGCACAAAACATGAACAGTGGTGAAAATTCTGAGGACAATTTTGCAATTATGTATGAAAGTGAATTTGACTCGGACTGCAACAATGCCGGTGAAACAATATCACCTGAACAAATACTTGGTAAACCAAGATTAGATTACTCAGATTTTCATAATTTAATATTTGTAGCAGACGGTTTATTTGCATTAACAGAAAAAAGCATCAATTTCCTTCAGGGGTTTGCCGGAAGTGTTGCTGTTGTAATACCTGAAAACAACAAAAATATGTCTGCAATAAAACAATTAACATTTGAATCAGACTTTGAAACCGTAAAAATTAATAAACCTGACATTGATTATTTGGCAATGCAATTTAAGTATCTTGCAGAGGAAAGAGGTTATAAACTAAGCAGCAATTTACATGTCAAGAACGTTATAAGACAGCTTTTTAAATATAGAGGGCATAAATTTCAAGAATATGACCTTGCAATATATCTTGATAAAAATATTAAAAACCTAACCGGCAGGTCAAAAGAAATTAAAACATTTATCAATTTAAAAAGCACTAATGAAATGAAGAAAAACATGGAAGACATTATAGGTCTTGATTATATCAAGGATACAATTTACAAAGAACTTTATAAAAATATTCATGTATCACAGATGGAAGAAAAAGGACATAAAGCTGATACAGGCTATAAACACATGGCCTTTGAAGGAAATCCAGGCACCTGCAAAACTACCATGGCAAGAGCAGTTGCAAAGCTATATCAAGAAAATAGCATTGTATCAAACGGATTTTATGAATTTGGAAGAGAGGATTTGGTTGGCAGATACTTAGGAGAAACTTCCCAAAAAGTAAGCAAGTTATTTAAAATGGCAAATGGCGGTGTTATATTTATTGATGAATTTGGGGCAATAGTAAGCGATGCAACAGGGGACTCCTATGGTATGGAAGCCTTAAATGCAATAGTAAGACACATGGAAAATAATTCTGACACCATGGTTATTATTGCTACTTATCCAAGTGAGCTTCAAAAAATTCTATCCATAAATCCGGGGTTACAGTCAAGATTTTCTAAAATAATTAATTTCCCTGATTACACACAGGATGAACTGCTTAACATATTTAAATTTATTACAGAAAAAAACGGCTACTCAATTGAAAAAGGATATGAATACATAGTACTTAATTATTTTGAAAAGTCGAGAAAAAATAAAAATTTCGGCAATGGCAGAGAAGCAAGGAAACTGTTTGAAACTTCTGTGGCAGAGCTATCATTGGAACTGTTTAAAAATAAATCTAAAGAAATTGACACACTGACCATATCTGCAATTACAAATGCTGTTATAAGTCTTACTAAAAACAATAAAGATGAAAAAAAATTAAGAATCGGATTTTCCGTATGACAAGGAGGAGGTATATCTGTTATGAACGATTATTACTATGACAGCTGTGAAGATTTAACAGAAGCTGAAAAAATAGAAATATATGATTATGAATACAATAAGCCCTTGATTATAGAGCAGGAAATTAAAAATAAAAATCTTCATCTTTTAAGAGACGATATCTTTATTTATGCAAGCAGAGTAAAAAAAGTGTTGTATGAACAAAAAATTAATTTGGATGGAACTCCAGATGGTTTAAAAAACATTATGAATTTTTTGAATTTGGCTATTGAAACTAACAACCTCCATATTTTAAAAACAGTCTGGAGCTACGGTATTGAAGCCTACTTTCATTACAATCCATGGGAGTCTCCCGATATTTTAATGTTTGTGGCTGATTTGATTAGCAATGATGAAACACCGTATAAAATACTTAGTTTTTTTATTAAACAAATTAAAACCGATGATAAATATTGTTTAATAAAAATCAATGAAAAGAACAATATTTACAGCGGTTTAAAAAGACAGTTGATTTACGGAAATTTATTAGGTACGGCAGTTTATTCAAACAATATTGATGCAGTAATGCTTTTGTTGCCAAAACAGCCTCAACACAAAAAAGCAACATTTCAAACCATAGCAGAAAATATGAACCTTGAAAATATTTCAAAATATAAAAATTCAAGCTTCTCCGGATCTTTTATTTTTACAGCAAACTATAACAACAAGACAGAAACATTGTTTTCATACAATCCTACACTGTATGCATTTGATAATGGAAACGTAGAAGCCCTTGAAATTTTATTGGAAAATGGCTATAAAATTGATTTTACGGCAGTGGACTTTTCTTATCAGATAGCTAATTTTGGTCATAAAAATACAATTGATTTTCTTATCAAAAATTACAAGGAGGATTTTGCCAAGGTACTGTGTATTAAAGATATACTAAATGCTTCAAACTATCCTTTATTGAGATTTTACATCAAGTATAACAAGTTAAATTCTGATGACTTCAACCACATATTTGTTGCTAATGATGATTTTCAGTTTGATGCAAACTACAGAAAAATTCATCAAAAGAATATTAAAAAGTGTATACATGAATTCGCGAAACTAAATATAAAAATTATAAACATTGATGTGCCCCTTAGGTACTCAATATACGCAGGCGATATGGAGTTGACGGATTTATGTATGAACTTATATTCACCCCACAGTGATTATATGGATATTACAGGCCTTTTTTCATGTACCTATTTATCTAAGGAGTTGCTCCTTTATTTAAGTGAAAAAACTAAACTTATATGTTATCCGGATGAACTTAATACTTCACTTCAGCTAAGTATAAGGGACTTTCAATACTATCTTAAATATATAGATTTTAAATTTAATAATTTAAATTCAATTAATGCTTTAACAAAGTATATTTTAAGCAAAAATTCAGTAACAGGAATGAAGCTGTTAATAAAACACAAATTTATAAACTCAAATAATTACTCCTTAGCTGTTGATTATATTTTAAGCAATGATTCAGATAAGTTAATTACAACTTTAATTACATATTCCAAAGAATTAGGAGGTTCGAAAAAAAGCTATGATATTTAATCACTTTAGTTACCAATATTTTATGACACCTTATATAGATAAAGCTGTTAAATGTATTGAAAATGATGATTTGGAAGGAATTGAAAAACTTCTTTTAAAAGATAAATCTCTTGGCAGCATGCCTGTGTATACCAACTTTAATCCTCGAAATATTTTTCAGTGTGCAACAAAAGAGGGACGAGATGATATTGCATATCTATTATTTATATCCGATCCTAATATGATGAGCACCACCCTATGTCAAAACACTATAAGAGATATAACCTTAACATCTGATATTTTAGGTGATGCAGTAGTTAACAAGAGATACCAATTGGTTGAAAAACTGCTTAGTATTGAAGGAGTTTATGAATTTAATATAAACGGCTTTAAAAACACCGGCAACATCCTTAATAATTGCTACTTGGCAACTGCATATGATAATACATCAAACAACTTTTTTGTTGGTGAGTCAAAAACATATGTTTCAAGCCCGTTTATGTTTTCAATACTCATGGGTGATGAAAAAATGTATGGGCTTTTACAAATGTACAGCCCCTACTTTGATATAGAAAATAAAAACTGTAAATTTCACTATGATAATTGTCCAAAAGCTAAAATACAGGATGATATGATGATGTATTACAATATCCTTTGAAAAAATTCCAAGGATTACAGCTTATTATGTAGTACGGGGACATTCCTCTTACCCTCAGAGACTATCCCTATAGTTGAGGTGTGTCCCCCTTCATTTCTGAGATTGACACACCAAATGTCTTTTGCAAAATTAAACTTAAAAAGGAGCTGCCATGAATATAAAACAAGCAAAATCAGAAGCAATAAATGCTATAAAAACATATTTACTAAAGGATGAAAACGGAAACCATCTTATCCCTCTTAACCGCCAAAGACCCATAGTGTTTATGGGGCCTGCCGGTGTGGGTAAAACAGATATTGCAAGACAAATTGCCGAAGAACTTAACCTTGGTTTTTTATCCTACACCATAACACACCACACAAGACAAAGTGCTCAAGGACTGCCTAAAATTGTAACACGAATATATCAGGGCGAAGAAACTACAGTAACAGAATACACTATGAGCGAAATTATTTACTCCATATATGACTATATTGAAAAACACGGCAAAACTGAAGGCATTTTATTTATTGATGAGTTTAACTGTGCTTCAGAAACATTAGCTGCAACAATGCTTCAGTTTTTACAAAACAAAACATTCGGAACTAAAAGTGTGCCTGAGGGCTGGAAAATAATTTTAGCCGGTAATACCTCAGAATACAATAAATCCGTTAAGGAACTTGATTTAGTAACCATGGATCGCTTAAGAATTATTCCTGTAACACCTGATTTTGGAGCATGGAAAGAATATGCCTTACAAAAAAACATCCACCCTTGCATACTTTCATACCTGACACAAAAGCAGTCAAGTTTCTGCGTTTTTGCAAATGATAAAAACGGAAGACAGCTTATAACAGCCAGGGGCTGGGAAGAATTGTCCAACACCATTTATGTTTATGAGAAAATGGGATTTGAAATCAACAACAATGTGGTTTCGCAGTTTGTTAATCATCAGAAAATTTCTGCAGAATTTACAAATTACTATGATTTATTTACACACATAATTTCCAATGAAGAAATAAACCTTATATTAAATGGACAAGAAAATGTGGAATTAAGCCAAAGACTAAGGAAATTAAGCTTTGATCAAAGGTGTTCCATAATCTGGATTCTCACAAACAATTTGCAAACAACAGCCAAAGAATTCGCAAAGTTTACAACCATGTGTGATGAGCTTCATCCTCTAATATTAAATGTGAAAAGCACTGAATCATTAGACAGTATCAAGGCTGCAGATGTTAGCAAGGATAGCAGGAATTTCATAAATAAATTTATAAAAGCTTTAAAAAATGATGAATATGATGAGAACTTTACAAACTTAAAGAAAAATTTTGATAATATTGTTACTCAGCGTGAAAAGCACTTAATATCCGGAAATTCAATGATTTCCAATGTGCTAAGCTTTGTAAAGCATACCTTTGACAGTGGCGGTGAAATGGAAATACTCCTAAGCAATTTATCCATAGATAAAAACATAGCAAAATTATTGATTGAAACAGGAAATAAAGAATATATTCAATCCAACTCTCAGTTTATTGAAAGTTTTAAAGGTGAGAAAATCAGTGCAAGGGTAAGAAAAATCTCGTGATGGAGGATACTATGAAAAAAGAAGACATGAAATTAGCAAAGGACATAATTACTCACTGTCGAATTAAAATTCAAAAGAAATATTCTTTTTTTTCAATTGCTCTGTATTTTCTTACCCTTGAAGCTGATTATGATATTGAAACAATGGCCACTGACGGGTATTATCTGTATTACAACCCGGAATTTATAATCAACACCTATAAGACAAACAAGAATATGCTTTATATTTCAATACTTCATATATTGCTTCACTGCCTGCTCAGGCATTTTACGAAAAAACAGTTCACTTACCATGAACTGTTTGATGCATCTATGGATATTTCAACGTATTTAATGCTTCATGACTTGGGTTTCATAACTCTGAAGGCTAAAAATCAGCTTGTAAACAGCATGCCTGAAATGAAAGACTTTTTACAAAATAATTCAGGTAATACTTCCGTCAACATGTACAACGAAGCATTAAGCAATGAAAAATTACAGCAGGAATTGTTAAACAACTCCTCCATCTATGAATTAGACAGCCATATATACTGGACAAGACCTAAGAAAAACAAATGTTTAGAACAAGTTGCTGCAGGCTTGACACAAACTTGGATTAAAATGTTTAATGAAGTTGGTGAACAGTTAAAAAACGGTAGACACCGGGGAATTGAAACAGGATCATTTGCTGCAGCATTTTTAGGCGAAAATATGGATGAAAGCCAAGTTTCTTATGAAGAATTTCTTAAACGTTTCGCCTCATATGAAGAAGTGATGAAAATTGACCATGATGAATTTGATTTAATGTGGTACACAACAGGACTTGAAATGTATGAAGATATGCCAATTATTGAATATAATGAATTTAAAGAAGACTTTGTGCTTAGTGAATTTGTTCTTGCCATTGACACCTCAGGCTCCTGCAGCGGCAGCTTTATGGAAAATTTCTTAAGTCAAACTATAAAAATATTTAAAGATATGGAAATTGGAAACAGAAAAGTAAATATTAAAGTCATACAGTGTGACAGTGAAATAGTAGATGAAAAGGATATTACAAGCCAGTTCGACATCGAAAACTACACTTCTGATTTTCAGGTTTTTGGATTTGGGGGAACAGATTTTAATCCTGTATTTGACAGAATAAAAGAACTTCAAAATGATGGACAGATGAGTAATTTAAAAGGACTTATTTACTTATCAGACGGATACGGTGAATTTCCTTCTGAAAAACCTCCCTACGAAACAGTCTTTGTAATCCCGCCTGATGAATATGAAAATGATATGATACCCGACTGGGTTACCAAAGTAAGACTATAACAGCTATATATTATTTTATAATAGACCGCATTCTATATGAACGGGTTTATTGTGGTCTATTATAATATCCTTGTTGTTATTGGCGTAATATATGTTGCTTTTAAATTTAATGCACCTGACTTTTTTATATATGGCATCGTTGGGGTGACCCTTGCTCATTCCTATAATGAACATTTTATAATTTATCTTAATTTCTTTTGCTATTTCATATAGAAACAAATTATAGTAATCACTGTCGTTATCCTTTGAATAAAACATAGTTAATGTGGGAAAATTTAAAATTTCATTTTCCTTTGGAATAGGAATATAACCCATGATTTCAGTGATTTTTGAAAAACTTTTGAAAAATTTCATATATCCCGAATATCTTGTAACTATGTATTGTTTGTAATCCTTTTGGTTCCATAATGCTCCAAAAGCAAGTATTACTCCTTTATCCTCCAATATGTAGCAATCACTGATTGATAGTCCGGGGAATTGCTTAAATAAATCTTCCGTTTTAGGAGCAAAGTTATATTTATGCTCTTCCTCATTTAGAAATTGGTATATAGCTATTAAATCAGATTCCCTTGTTTGTCTGAATATGTAATTTATCTCTTTTGAATTTGTTTTATCCATTACATTTGTTCTATCTTTTGGCTTTTTAATTGCATCAGGGTTAATTATGTAAGTTGTATATTGACAAACAGGAGATATTTCAGGTATAAATTTTCTTTTTTTCGAAAATATATTAAGTGCAGCTTTGTTATCGTCTAAAAATGAGCAGTAAAAGATATCACATTTAGTTTCTGTCACAAAATCCGAAATATCTTTCCAATTAAGAATTCCATTATAATCCTTCTTTTTTCTGATTCCTCCAACATAAGCAACTCTTCTTATTTCACCGTTTATGTAACAATTGTGCACAATACAGGCAATTTGCAACAAAATATTACCTTCATCATCTTTAACAAGGCCAATTTTTGCTTCTCCTTCTTTTGCATAAGATAAATAAGCATTTGGTCTTCTGGTATAAATAAGCTCAATGTTCCCCTTTGCAGAATTTGATTCTATTAAGTTTAACATTTCTATGCCGTCAGCTAATTTTGCTTGTGTTATTTTATTTTTCATCAAGATTCTCACCTACAGGTATGCCGAAACGCTTATCCACTTCAAAGTGAAATAAAATATTTTGAATCCAATATACAATGTTTATTAATGGCATTTTGGTCCTTTTCAAAAGAGTTATGCCTCTTTTGAATATTGAAGCAAATGCAAAATATTTTTTCTTGTATATGCGGCATAAATTTTTCAGTTCATCATCATCGATAAGCTTAGGTTTAAATGAAATTGTTCCGAATGTATAGCCTTCCGAAAGCCACCACTTGTCATGAGGCAGTCTCTCTTCTTTTTTGAATTTTTCATAAGTTTCAGTATTAGGAAACAAGAGAAGATGATTGAAAGCTGTCACGAAAAATTGATGATGGTTGCAAAATTCAAGATTCTTTTTAAAACTTTCTTCACTATCAAAATCAAATCCAAATACAAAACTTGCATAGATGCTTATGCCGTTATTGTGTATATTTTCAATTAATTTGTCTCTCTCACCAAGCTTGGTTGTCCATGATTTATTCATCTGCCTTAAATTATCAGGGTCAATTGATTCAAATCCGATCAAAATCATCTCACATCCGCTTTTTTTCATAAGCTTAAGAAGTTCTTCATCCCGTCCTATGTCTAATGTAACCTGCGTAACCCATATTATATTTAATTTTGCTACTTCAGTAAAAAGCTCTTTTGCAAATTCTTTGTCTGAAAAAATACTGTCATCGACGAAAAAAAATATTTTATTTTTGCACTGCTTTATTTCTTCAATGATTGTCTGTATACTCCTATGCTGGTATCGTTGATGATAGTAGGAATGGATTGAGCAAAACTCACACTGATGATAGCATCCTCTGCCGATTTCAACCAATGATATGGACAGGTATTTCTTCATTTTATCACTGTAAATGCTGCGGTCTGTTATTCCATAGTCGAGGCTTACATGACCTTCATATATTTCTTTATAATGGCCTTTTTCTATATCAACCAAAATTTGTCCCCATACTCCTTCAGCATTGCCCTTAACCACAATATCTGCATATTCAGCTGCTTCTTCAGGCATGAGAGTCGCGTGATATCCTCCCATTACGATTATCTTGCCTTTTTCCTTGAATCTTTTTGCTATTTCATAGGCTCTTTTTGCTGTGTAAGTTTCTACTGTGATTGCTATTATATCGGAATCCGTATTAAAATTTATGTTTTCGATTCGGTCATCAAAAAATTCTCTTTCATAAATTTGGGGAGTAAGAGTGCTTAAAACAGCAATAGTAAGTGGCTCCATAAGCCATGATTTTAAATAAGTGTCATGCTTTTTCTTTCCTATTCCCGGCAACACAAATGTAATTTTCATTTTTTTGTCTCCTCGTACCCAAGATTCATGCCTTGTTTTTCGAAAACTTCTCTTTTAAATATGGGGTTATAAATGCAATAAGTAATAAATCTGTATGGATTTCGCATATTTGTTTTAAAGTCAAAAGCCCTGTAAACAATTGATTTAAGTGAATTGTATTTTTCCCTGCACAAAAATGATGCTTTGGTCAGTTCATGGGCAGTCATGTTTTTTGGTATATATGCAGCATAGTTAAACTTATATTCAGGACTCAGCCACCATTTTGAGTCATACAAAAGTCTGTTTTCTTTATTTAATTTGTTGTAAAGTTCTGTCCCCGGATAAGGCATTAAAATATTGTAGGCTGCAAATGTAAATTTATTTTTCACTGCAAATTCATAAGTTTCTTCTATGCTATCTAAAGTATCCTCCTCGTGTCCTAATGTAAATGCTGCCCATGTCTGAAGCCCCAAATTTCTCAGTTCTTCTATTGCACCTTTATATTTATTTTCAACATAGGATTTATTGATACTTTTTTTCATGGTATTGATGCTATCCTGTTTTATAGATTCAAAACCTATGACATGGCCTAAGCATCCGCTTTCCATCATTAAGCCCATCAATTCTTTGTCTTTTAACATGTCTAGGCTTGCCTGGCTGACCCATTTTACATTCAGAGGTATTAAAGCTCTGAATAATTCTTTTGCTTTTTCTTTATTTCCAACTATATTATCATCAACAAAAAATAGTGTTTTTCTTTCCTGACTCTTAATTTCTTGAATAACCTCTTCCACTTTTCTCGTATAGTGTTGTTTGTTGAAATAAACACTGGAAGCACAATAATTGCAGCTGTATGGGCAGCCTCTAGAAAACTGCAAAAGAGTGATAGGCAGATATCCTTTATCTTTAAAAATATCTCTTCTTGTTATTACTCCGGCTTGAGGAATTAAAACAGGATTGCAGGTGTAGATTTTCTTTAAAAATCCTATTCTTAAATCCTCTATCATTTGACCCCATTTATCTTCAGCATCGCCAATCATGATGCTGTCGCAATGTTCAGCCACTTCTTCCGGGATTAATTTTACATGCATACCTCCCATTATTACCTTAACGTTTCTTCTCCTATATTCGCTGCTTATTTCATAAGCTCTTTTAGCAGTAAATGTTTCCACCGTGATGCAAACTAAATCTGCGGGTTCATCATAAGGGATTTCCTCCATTCTGTCATCATACAGACACACATCAATATCTGGTGGAGTCAAGGCTGCAAGTATTCCAAGCTGTAAAGGCTCCATCCTTGCTTCATCCACATACAGGCTGTGTTCTCTTCTTCCTATGTTGGGCTTAATTAGTGTAATCTTCATTCATGCCACCAAGCTTTCTTCCTTGTTTGTTTTTAATCTGAATATGTGAAATAATATTTAATGCTAAATATATATATACATTGCTCAAATTTCTAAAATTTGCTTTACAAAATAACCTTCTAAAAATGCTTTTATATGAGCTGAATAAAAACCTGGAATTCATGCATCCCTTTTGAAGTTCTTTTTCTGTCATCCCCCTTGGGGATAACATGGCATCTCCATACCTGAAGTTTTCATTTGTCCACCAATCATTTAAGGATAATCTATTTTCCTCCTTCAATCTGTCATAAAGCTTAGTGCCGGGCATTGCCATAAGGGGATTGAAATTAGCAATTGCAAAAGAACTTTTTATTGCAAATTCGGCAAGTTCATTGGCACTGTCCTTATCGTCATAATCGTATCCTATTACAAATGTACCGTAAATCATTATACCCGCATCGTAGATATTTTTTATTACTCTGTCATAATCTATATTTTTAATGTTTGCTGATTTTCCCATCTGCTTTAAATTGCCTGTATTTAAAGATTCAAAACCGATTAAAACCATCAAGCAGCCGCTTTTTTTCATTATCTCTAAAAGTTCTTTGTTTTCACCGATATCGATGCTTATTTGACAAACCCATTTTTTCTTGAGGGATTTCATTGCTTTAAAAAGTTTAATTGCTTCTGTTTCATGAGAAAACAAGTTATCGTCTATGAAGAAAATATATTTTTCCTTTATGTTTTTTATATCCTCAACTACATTTTCTATAGGTCTTGTTCTTATTTTTCCTTTATAAAACCCGTTGATTGAACAAAAGTCACAGCTGAACTTGCAGCCTCTGCTAAATTGAACCAGTCCCACCGGGTTATATTTTTTACCTTCGAAAACACTGTAATCATACTTTACAGTGCTCAAATCGCAATTATTTTTACTTATATATTTTTTCTGCAAAGTCTTGTTTTGTATATCAAGAATTGCTTTTGACCAGGTGTCTTCAGCTTCCCCCACAATTACACTGTCAGCGAAATTCAAGCATTCATCCGGGAGCATGGTTGGATGAAAACCTCCCATTATTATAAGCTTGCCTTGCTTCTTGTATATTTTTGCCAGCTCATATGCCCTTTGAGCCGAAAATGTGTCTACTGTCATGGCTATGACATGGGCATCTATGTTATGGGGCAACTTTTCTATCATTTCATCGTAAAAAATTATCTTTGCAAATGCAGGTGTTAAAGGTTTTATTATAGAGAATATTAGTGGCTTCATTGCATCATGAGCAATTTCGCCGAACATGCTTGGTCTTATAAATGCAATTTTCATTGTCTCACCTCATTTAAACTCAGGTATATCACTGTTGTCTGTCATAATAACCTCATCAAATATTTTAAATGATTTGGCATATTTTCTGTAACCAATGTTCAAAGCAAAGTAAACGAAATACAGGATTCCTATCTTCATAATATTTTTCAAATCTATTCTTTTGAAAATATTTTTTACGGAATAGGATTCATGCCAGGCTTTAGCTATGCCTTCTTCTAATTCCTTTTTAGTCATATATTTCGGCTTGTACACCACATGTTCAACATCATACAAAGCCCAATCTTTCTCCTTAATTCTGTTCTCTTTTTCTAACTCTATATAAAAGTCTGTTCCCGGAAATGGTGTTATCACAGAAAATCTTGGCAGGTCAATTTTTGCCTCTGTACACATTTCAACAGTGCGCCTGAACACATCAAGCTTGTCTTCATCACTGCCAAATGCAAAACAGCCCATTACCATAATTCCATGACTGTGCAATTTGCTCATGAGTTCCTTATATTCATTTACTTTATTGACGCCCTTGTGAATATTCTTTTGTGTTTCCTGATTTACGGATTCAAAGCCTATAAGCAAGCCCTTACATCCACTCTCTTCAAAAAGCTCAAGCAATTCATCATCTGTTCCGATTGCAGAAGTTGTCAGTCCAAACCACCATTTTTTTAAAGGTATCATTGCCTTGAATAAGTCCTTTGCAAAAGAAAAATCTGAAATCAAATTAACATCAGGAAATACAACTATTTTTCCCTTCAATGTTTTTATTTCTCCTGTAATATCCTCGATTGTTCGCTTGTAAAGCTTAGTCCCAAATGCTTTGGGGTAAGCACAAAATGTACATGTATGATTACACCCTCGTATTGCTTCAACTGTATTCAATGTTATATATTTCTTTTTATTAAGCAAGTCTTTTCTTGGTATGGGTCTATTTTCAATAGTTGTGCTTTCATCCTGTAAATATATTTTTTGTAGTTTGTTTTCTTTATAATCAAGTATTGCTTTAATGAAATTATCTTCTCCCAACCCAACAATCACCGAGTCTGCATGTTCCTTTGCTTCATGGGGCATGAGAGATGGGTGAACCCCTCCCAAAATAACCTTGATGCCTTTTTTTCTATAGTAATCTGCAAATTTATAGCACCTTGGTGCAGTGCCTGTGATGCATGTAATTCCAATCAAATCAACATCCAAATCAAGAGGAATCGGATTTGCCGTCTCATCATAAATTTTCACATCTGCATCAAATTCTTTTATGGCTATTGATGCAAGCAGTGATAATGTTATGGGTGCATAATGTAGATTTTTATGAAACAAACCATTGTATCTATGCATTGCTCCTGCAGGAGCTAACAAAGCTATTTCCATGATATCCTTCTTTCTTTCATGTTTAATATATGTCACTGTGTTGCTGTTCATTCATAGAATAATAAGGGCAACGCCTGTGTCATTCTGAACCGCAGGTGAAGAATCTCATATCTTAACAAATGAAGATACAGCCATAATTAAATAACATGCAAAAATAAATAGTAATAATGTCTTGCTTTTCCCTATTCTGCCTAATATCAATTTGTCCTTTGAGTTAACAACTGACTTATAATATGCTGGCAATAAAAGACAGCCGATTATTACTGCAACACTTCCTCCTGCAATCTGAATATATGAAATATAACTCCCCGGTAAAAATATAGAAATAATAAGCGTAGGAACTGTTGCAACCAACCAACACAATTTTCTGTTTAACTTAGTTTGTTCATGAATAATATCAAGCTGAGCAAGTGCTATAGACCAGTACGAAGTAAACATCGCAAGAAGTACAAATATTGAGCAGGCTATTTGAGAAGCAAGACCTATAGAACTGCTTAATCCTATGGTTGCAACGGTTGTTATTTCTTCAGAAGCAATCAGTACTCCTATGGTAAAAATCATTGTTATTAAGGCATTTGCTCCTATTCCGACAATTATTGCAAACTTTATTTTGCTTTTATTTTCTATATTATTTACAACCTGTGGAACTGAAAAAAGAGCAGAAAATGAAAACATGAGCATTCCATAAAGGGCAATTGCCATCATGTGATTTCCAAAGGTGAAATTTAATTCTCTTAATATATTCCACCTCGATAAAACAGATAAGTACAAAGCAACAAGAAAAATTAAAATCATTGAGTACTTTTCGCTTAATCCTATAATTTTTATTCCTAAAAAAACTATTAATGAAGATATCCCATAAAAAAATATCTTTGCAATGATATCAGACAAGGGCAGTACAGTTATCATCACATCAGATGCAACGATTATATATATGGTCAAATTTAAAAATAAAACGATTGCCAAAATTACAAAGAAAAATATTGTTAAGACATTCCCATGTTTTCCACAGAACAAATGCTCTCTGAAAATTCCTATCAATTGAGAGGAATTTTCCGAATGAAGAACTAAATCTGCTGCTAATAAATGCAATACAGTAGTCACTTCATAAGCAATTATTATGAACAATACTATACTGTAAAATCCTGTCTTAGAAGCTGCATAAGGTATTGCCAATATTCCGGTCCCCAGTCCGCTTCCGGCTATTAACATGGCACTCTCAAGTACAGATAATTTTCCTTTGGTCATATTGACTTCATCTCCTGATTCTCGCAGCGATAGTTTTGTTTATTCATATAGGTGTTTTTTATTAAAATTAAATGTATTTATAGATAATATATTATACTATTTGGTAGATTAGTCAACTATTGTTAACAAGAGGAGATTATAAAATTCCAATCTCCTTACTTAGCTTGTTAGTGCTAATTATTTAAGAGAACACGTAATTAACAAGGCTATAATTCATTTTACCATTAAAATAGTTTTATTATTTATTATTTGGGTATAAGGTAGATAAAATTAAAGAAAGGTGGAACATTTATGAAATCAAAAATGATTATACTTATAGCAGCAGTATTACTGTTAAGCATACCTATAGTAGGATTTGGAGATGCTACAATTGATAAAATTGAATCCTATTTAGCTAAGGACATGAAGTTTAAAGTTGACGGAGAATTTTGGCAACCAAAGGATCTTGATGGTACTTTGTTATATCCAATTATTTTTAATGGAAGGTCCTATGTACCTGTAAGGTCACTATTGGAGAACAAAGGCGTAAAGGTTGATTTTAACAATTCAGAGAGGACAATTGTTTTGGATTATCCTGCAAATAGTGGCACAATAAGTATTGATGGCTGGAAAGCACCTGTTGGAATAATTAATGATAATGGTGAATGGGAGCCGCCTATAGGGACCATAAACGAACAAGTTGAATGGGTACCCCCTTCCGATAATTATATGATAATCGATTCAGGAATGCCAAACAGAATTTCAATGAATGTCTTAGATAATACGCTAAAATATGAATTGACATTTAACAGTAAATCATTTCTAAATGACTTATCATCCAATATTACGTTGGATTTTGATTTAAATATTGATACCAAAATAATAATTAACAGAAAAGAAATAAGCGTAAAAGATATTACAGAGGATGGAGTTACCTATTTATTAGAAGGAGGAATTGACGGCAAATACACCATTGAAGCTGATAAAACTACTAAGGATATAAAACTTATCAGTTTTGATGGAACGCAAATTAAATCAACAGATGAGATTAACTCAGGAGTGATTGTTAGTGTTACAAAATCTAAACATGATACAGTTAAAAACTCCATAGGTAACATAAGATAAACAAAACTAAAATCAATTGGATATTCTAAAAGTCCTAAGGGAACAGTCCTCCGAAAGAGTATTGTTTCCCCTAATTAATCTTATGTTTCTCCCACTCATCTTCCTTAAATCCAACTAAAACAACATCCTCTCCTACAAGTATAGGTCTTTTAACAAGCATGCCATCTGTTGATAATAGCTTTATTTGTTCTTCTTCAGATAAATGTGCTAATTTTTCTTTCAAGTTTAAATCTTTATACAATTTACCGCTTGTATTAAAAAACTTCTTTAATGGAAATCCGCTTTTTTCAATCCAACTTTTTAGCTCACTTTCATTAGGATTTTCTTCCTTTATTGCTCGTTCTACAAAATCTATATTATTTTTTATTAACCAATCCTTGGCTTTTTTACAAGTACTTCATTTGTTATAACAAATAAATGTATATTTCATTTCGCCTCCTAAATTTCAGTATCTTCAAAATCCTTTTTTATTTTCCTTCATAAGCTGTTTTTCTGTCTTGTTATGTACCAATAAACTAACTAAATCCGCTTGAGCATCATCCAAGTTATCATATTCCTTTAATATCCTGCATACAGAATAACCTTTGTCTGTAGTTTTATGAATAATATAACCCTTAGTTACACTAACTCCGGTTATTCTATAAATTAATAATGAAATTTTCTTCTTGAGTTTCCTAAACATATATTAGTCACATCCCTGTTTATTGGAATAAAATACTTTTTCAATCCACTTAATAATCTTTGTATAAATCCTTCTATTTCTTAGTATTAATTTGCAGTCTCCTGAAGATCGTTAAAGACAAACTCTGCGAACATCTTTTTAAACTTCTCAGGCTGCCTATCCTCTGAATCCTTAAACTTCTCGCCAATATAAATTCCCATTTTTTCAATGGTGTCATCTCGCTCATATAACTCCTGTAGACCATTAAAATAGCCTTTTACATGCTCAAGACCCGTCTTTTTATTATCATAAGCGAACACATTGATAAACAATGGATAATTCACTACGGTCTCAATTAATGCTTCGGTGGTCATGCTGCCTAAGATATCCTCCGGAATTTGGCAAACCTCAGCCATTTCTTGCAGCAACTTCAATTTCCATTACATATTATTGATAACTCTTTTTCATAAAAATAATTAAACAATTTCTCATATGTTTTTTCACCTATATCATTTGCTCTGCTTAATTTCCAAAACCTTGTTATTGGTATAGTAAATCTCCTTATTTAAGTTAATTAAAAACCAAATAGTTCTGATGTATCAAAGAAGATATCATTTGGTAAACTCACTTTATGTTTTTCACAAAATTTATTGATGAATTTATCTGTTGGTTCTTTATTCTTCTGATACTCTAATGAAAGTTCTTTTTTTACTTCTTCACGTTTTGAGACAGCTTTTTCCGCATCCACATAAATAATTCCATAAAATATGCCATATGAAAAGTATATTTCATACGGTCCCTCTTTTGAAGAAAATAAGCTAACTTCAACTATACTATCATATACTTCATTGATTTCCAAATAAGTGTTCTTATAGTGTCTTTCATCTTCCGAGAACAACTCGGTTACATTTTCCCAATTATACAAATTTCGCACCTCACTTTTAATTTCGATATAATACAACTTTAAGGTTTTAGTCTTCCTAATTCCTCCATCATTGCTCTTCTGTTTTTATAAATCCAACGCCATTCAGTAACAATATTTCGTACTAACTCGTTTCCTTTTTCGTATGTCTGCATTCGTTCTAATACCGATACAATCTGTTTATAAAATTTACGGTCTGAAGTTCTGTATGCCATTGACCGGACTTCCCGTTCATATTTATCCAGCAACTCTTTTTCATATATGGGCTTTAGTACTTTTTCATATTCTGTAAGTGAATATAGACCAACCGATTCTATTACAACTTTTAAAAGTTTATCATACATCTTTTCTTCCAAGTAAAGCTTTTCAATTCCATAATAATTTTTGTAATTATCAAAAATTATTTGGCGTTTTACTTCCCATTCATCAACAGGGTATAATGATTTTAATTCACGAAAAATATTTAGATTTCCCTTATCATATTCCGATATTAATTTCCACAATTCATTTTTATATGCAGTATCGTCACCTATGAGCTTGTACAATTCTTTTAGTTTTACACTGTAACCATTTACTAAACCGCGAAAATCTGCATCTATTTTCTTGCTTTCATTTAATATTTCAATTGCTCTGATATAGTTTTTCTCATTTACACTCTTCTCTATATATTTTTTTCTTATTTCCGGCACATTCCAATATTTATGGCAAAATGCATCGATTTCTGATTTATCAACATTCATTTCCACCAGTACATCTAAGTGCCTTTTTACCCAATAACCAACTAATCTGTCTGAGTTCCAATCATCTTTTTTCTCTGTAGCCAATTTAATCATTATGTCAGTTAATTTTAACTTTTCTTCCATATACTTATTTTCTTTAAAATATACAAAAAGAGTTTCTTCTATATAATCTTCCATATAATCAATAACAGAACCATCTAAACTGTTCATAAACCACTGAAACATTTTTTGTTCTAACCGTTCGTCCACAGATTCCTCAAGAATTTCAAACCATATATCCTGACATTCATCGGAAATCATACCTGTGCCGCCATCTGAGTCGTCCATATCTACATTTCCAACTTTAACAAACAAATATGTACTAAGCAAGAATGCAGCTTCATACTGTTTATTGTCTAACATAGTTCTTATATCATCGCACAAAAACTCATATAGTTCTGATATAAAGCCCGATGCATGATAATAGTCAATAAAATTACCTCTACCTTCATACTTTCTGAATATCTGATCAATTTGTCTTTTATATACTCTTATATCTTCTTCTGAAATTTCTTGGTTAACAGCAATTTTAAACCTGTTCAAAAGTGCTTCATTGCTTTTCAAAATATCTGTTAAAAATTTTCTTACTAAATCGTCTTCTGCTCCCTTTACCAGTTCATAAGCATCTATAAAAGGCTTGTTTTTATATCTATTTAATTCAGAACCATCTTCATTTATATCAACACAATCATCTTCCTCAAACATATATAATACCGCAGCCATATGCTTGCAGTTTAATCCATCTTCGGCATACGGACATGTGCATGTCATGTTTATTATTTCCCCATCTAGTATTCCAATATGTACCCGGTATAATTCACTGCCTTCAACCCATGCCTTAATCCCATTTTCTTCTTTCAAAATATCTTGCACATATTCATTTTCGTAATAATCCAATCCACGTTCTAAAATATGGCTCTCAAATAAATGCTCCCATTCCATTATCATCATCCTCACTGTCTCTTCTTCTCAGAATGTACCGTTATGTTTGACGCTTATGTTATTTACTCTGCTGCATCAAAATTGTAATATTGCAAAAACACCGAAAAAGCACTGCCATGAAAACCCATGCACTCCACCACGCAAGTGTGCCTGCAGATACAAATAATATCAACCCCACACCCATAACCCCGACAGCAAATTTTATTAGTGCATTTTTAAGAAGCTTGTTTTTATTCATAATACCCCCACCTTCACTCAAAGTGACACATTATTCCATACATCTTCCGGAATTGTACTGTCAAAATCACCAAACCTCTTTAGCTGTTTTATATATGAAGTTACTATTTCCTTGTATACATCGTCATATTTTAATCTATTTTTTCTATTTGTAGAAAACTTAGGAGCCTCTATAGAATTTATGCTGAAAGATAATGCTCCTGCATCAATATGTCTTGTAAGATCAGGTTTCTTTTCATTAAACTCATAAAGTTCATCTAATCTAATTATAAACTGCGCTAATTTATCAATATCATTATAATTATTTACTCTGACTATAGCCAAACCATACTCCATGTCTTCATCGTCTATGTTAAATTCTCTTGCAATACGTTGTCTTTCAAGTATGTAATATTCTGATTCTGCTATATCTCTTTCATAATTTATATATATTTCTTCCTTAAAATTTCCAAATTGTGTACCATCAACAAAAGGTGCTGTAATTACAGACTCAGCTGTAAATGTAATATTTCTTTTATCCAAATTAAATATAAAAGTCTTCGAATGGACTCTTTCGTTACTTTCAACACTAATAAATGATATATCTTCACCTATTGCTTTCTCAACATACTTAATCATATCCTTCTGACTAATAGGCTTAATGTCTTCAGGTGAATTACAAGCAGCAAGGGTTGAAATACAAAAACAAATTATTAATATTGATATCACCTTTTTCATGTGTTCATGCCCAACATTTTATAATATTTTTTAAGGTAAAATTATATCCTTTAAATTTACAGTCTGATGATACTGAAACAATTCCGTCTCAATAATCTCTGTACTTCCTGAAACAGGCTCCTGGATAATTGCAGCTTTTAATTTCGTTCCCAAAATCCCAGTTGCTTTATCAGGTCTAATTATGAATCCAATGCTGCCATTCCCATGATGAAGAGGCTTTGATTCAAGAAATTCCTTTGTATGAAATTCAAGCGAGATATCGTCCTCACTTTCATATTCAATAACAAGATAATACATCCCCTTAGGACAAACTTCTATGAAACTTTTTTCAATATTCCTTTTTGCCTCATCAATCTGTTCTTTAGTCATTTGCTCTAACAATTTAGGATCTGAGAAGTTCTTTTCCATATCACCCCATATATCCATTAGATAAACCCTGTTAATTTGAGCCCAATGCTCTTCGATGCCCTCTTTGTTTTTAAACCATAATTTTTCAGGATATTCTCCATTTACAGTAAGCGTAGCAGGTTGTTCAATCAAGTATGGAACAACGTCCTTATTCATAGCGAAATGTAATCTATCATTTTCATCAAATTCAGGTATTTTAGCAAAATCACTGGCAAATTCAATGCTGGTCAAAAACAACATATCAATATTTTGATAATCAACGCCCTCAGGATTCCAACCATTTCTAAGTAATTCAGACAGAAATAAAACACTCTCTCCATCTTGAAGGTTTAAGCAGCCGTTCTCCGTAACATTTATTTCAAATTCGTTTTCACCAATAGACACACTTTTTAAAGGTCTGAATGGTTGAGTAGCTTCTATTCTACCCCTCCCTTTTAGTACTGACCTGTTTGTCTCCTGTTGCCTAACCTCGCAAGGCTCCGACATTTCCATCTCTTCAATTTTTTGCTGATATACTTCATCATATTGTAGTATAATAAGACGCAATTTCTGCCCATATCGCACTATCCCCGCAATATTACAGACAACTCCATCAATCTCTGCAGTCTTGCCGATTATCTTTATTTCATCTATTCTTGATAAAAGTTCTTGTATATATTTAATATTCATTAATGTCTCCTTCAAAGTATCACGCTTACGGTGCCTCACGCTTACGGTGCCTGGCACCATGTTAGGACCATGCTATGAAATAGATTTAATCTGTTTATCCCAACTTTTAAAATCACCATATAATTCTATTATTAACTTAAATGTTTTTTCTCTTTTCAATATATAAACATCTTTAAACCCGTTGGTGGAAATTGGAGGAACAACTAATTTACCGGTTTTCGTTTTGACTTTATAAGTGTCAATATACTCATTTAGCTGTTTAATTATTTTATATGATACCTTCAGGCTATACTCATATTGATATTCATAATCTTGTTTTATAAATTCCTTAAACGTTGAAACATTGCCTAATATCTTTTGATTGTCTTCTTGAATTAATTCATTGACAAAATATTCAAAACTATAATAATCATCATTATTCCAAAGCATATTTAAAATTACATCGATACATTGAATCATTAGGTCATAGTATTTTCTTAAAACAACCCAATCTTCAGGAGATAAAATTTTTTCTTTATAACCATTTGAAATATATTGATTAAGTACATACATCATATTAAAAATTGTGCTATAAATTAACATAAAATTATCTAATTTATTTAATTGAGTTGCATTATAATGGGTTCCCAATTTGTTTAAATTATTATTTAAGAATTGCTTTGCAGCTTCAAAAACATCAGGATTTTTATAAATACTTATATTTTGCTCAATAAGCTTACCAATAACATTACCTCCGCTAGGTAATGGCTTTGGGATATTTAAATTAATTCCTAAACCTAATAAATCTAAAGGGATGTTAAATCTAAGCAAGTAATCTATCAAGTCTTGTTCTGTACCGTTTTGAATTAAATCTAATAGAATATCTTTGATTTGCGATGGATTGGTAACATAATATTTTTTTCTTGCTATACCTACAGTTTTATCTCCTATTACTATTACCCATACATTGCCGGAATATATTATATTATTATTAATATCAACCCCTTCAATCTGAATAAAACTTATTTCAGACTTTTTCATACTTAATTTTAGAGTTGGTTTATAAGGATATTTTAAATTCTTTTCATCTCCGTTAATAATTACATATTTTGGCTTTAAACCATCTTTATTTTTCAACCAGATTTCAAGAACACCATTATCAAATACCGCCTCTGTCAACCAATCATCCTTAATGTTACTTTGAGGAACTACAAAATCATCAATAAGCTGAACTATTAATTGTTCTGCATTTTTAACTTTAACTGGTGAAATTCCATTAGGTTTGCATATACTTTTCGAAATTTCATCTTCAATAAATCCAAATACACATAATTCTATGTTTGATTCGTACTCTTTTGAAAGCAATGCACTATCAGTAAAATTTGCACTTCCCGTTAATAATGCTGCACCTTTATCTGTATAAAACAGCAATGCTTTGCCATGTATGTATCTTTCTTCATTTTTAAAAAGATAAATATCAATCAATTTTTCTAATTTCTCAAAATTATCTTTTGGAAAATTAGACTTTCCTTGTTGAATATAAATATTTATATTAGCATTTGGATACATTCCTTTTAAGTAATGAAGAACTCTTAAGTTTTTATCATAAAAAGGTGATGTGACAAAAATTTTATATACTTTTCTTTCTTTTAATAGTTCCACAGTCTTACTTATAATGGGCATTTCTAAATTATTAATTATCTGTAGAGGTGATTTCTTGTCTACAGATAATAAATGACCCATATACATTGCAAATTCATTAACTTGTTTTACAGCACTTTTGCTATTAGTGTTATAGGCTATTTTATATAAAAATTCTAAACATTGCTTTAATAAAAAAGAGTATGTTTTATCCTTTTCTGATATCTCAAATATCGATACTATCTCCAAATTATTTGAAATACCTTCTTTAGTGATATTAGCACTACCTATTCCAATTCTTACAAGCTTTTCAGATGCTAACAAGTAAAGTTTAGGATGAAATACTCCCTTTGTATCAACCGGAACAACTAAATATTTTCTATTAATATATTTAGGTTTTTCAGTTGCATTTATATCAAAATGGCTATTATATACTTTTCTATCTGTAAAAACACACAAATTAGTGCAGCCTGAAACCCCATCCAAATTGAGTATATAATTTTCAAAGAATTCAAGGTTTAAGCTATATGTACAAAAGATACCCATTTCAAAGCCCTTATTTTTATCAAAAAACTGAGTAACTAAGTTATTATCCATATATCTTCCCCTTCAAATAATTATATAGCTCAACACCTTCATTTGAAGCAATAATATTATTGTCCTTTAAATCTATCAATTTCATATCAAACAAAAAGTTAACTATGATATTATGTTTTGCCGGTCTCCAGATACTTTGGGTATCAGCCTGATGTAGATATTTGTCACCGGACTTTGTAAACCAACATCTTCTTAAGTCCCTTTTTTCATACATTCGTTTATCATGTTTATCTATTACAAATCTTTTAGTTATATTTTTCAAAAGATTCGAAATTTTAACATCACCCATACCTTCCAAATATCTAAACAATTCATCAAACCAAAAATCATCCGTCAATGTCATTCGAACTTCTAAATATCTGTTATCATTATTTATTGTTTTATACTTGTCCAACAACAATATAAGCATAGCAATCAAATAAGCTGAAATATGTGAGAAATCTTCAATTTCACTATATGTTAATCTTTCTTCCAAGAAATTTATTTTTAGCTTGTTGATATTTGATATAGACTTATGAATCTCTTCAAATGTTAACGAATACCAATCTTTACTTTCACCAATTATTTCATTTATTTTAAGGTTGAATTTTTCTACATTAAAATCACTAAAAACTTCATCAAGTGTTAGTCCTTCTGAACTGTTATTTAATTTATACAAAAAAAATCTAAAGAACTCAGATAGCCACCAACGAAAATACACATGAATCTCATATATTTTCCAAAAAAATACTGCATCATCAAGAAACGGCGAAAGATTAATGTCTACAATTTTTTCGTCTAATTTCATTTTATAATAATAAAAAATATTTCTTAAAACATCCTCATTAAAACTGATACCTTTATTATTGCATTCCATGATGCTTTCTAAATAAATAACTAAAGTATCTCTTCTATAATCCTCAACAGTTTTAATATCTAAATGAAATAATATATTTTTGAAAAAGTTTCTTTCTTTTTTATGGCGGGAGTCCCTTATATTATCATATTCATTTAACTTACCCCAATCTATTAAAGCTCTTCCCGGAACCTTCCTTTTTCCTCTATATGATTTATGATAATCACTATTTTTATAATAGCTGTCCATTATTTCATATAATTCATTCCCGGACTCTGTAAGTTTTATTACACTATTCTCATCAGTATAAATTAATCCCCAGTTTTGCATTGTTCCTTTATAATACTGTCCAAAAGCACCTAATTCCTGTGATGGCAATATCTTAAAAGAACAATCATAATCGATATCCTCATTTGTTGCTCTAACTCTTAACACTTCCGTTCCGTATATGGGATATTGATTAAGTAATGACTTCGGCTTTAGTAAATAATAACCAATCGCTAAAGCGCTTTCTCTTCTTCTGAAAGCTTCAACAAAACTATAAAATTCTGAACACTTCTCCGTATTTTCAATATCTCCAATAACCCAGCAACAATAAGAAATATATCTCAATCTATCTGTTGTAGATACAATTCCCTTAATAAGCAAGTCCTCCATATGATCATGAAACCTGTTCAACAATAATGGATACCTACCACCGCTTTCAATTTTTGCCATATCAGTCCAAAATGGATTCCATTCAGGCATTTATCCCACCTCAATCTATTGTTGTATTTATATTAATATAAAGGAAGTTTTCCTTTCAAGGTCGCAATAATAGCGACATTTTCACATCCCTATTTATTATGCATATAATAATCAATCGAATCTTGGTATTATATCTATACTCCGTTCAGAAATAATATTTTTTTATCACTAATATAATTATCGAAAAATAATGTTTCCAGATTCAACTAATTCATTGTTATCCCTGTTATATGCTGCAAATCCTAAAGATTCACAATACTCTTAATTTAACTTTTCAAAGTTTGTGTTAGGCAGAGGTTTAATTTGATGTACTTAAGCGGCTGGATATGTAGTGTAAACAAATTCATAAATACGCTGTCTATATTCACTTAGTGCAGCATCATCATAACTTTCTGGTAACTCACTCCAAAGTGTATCACGAATTAGTACATCTATAGCTGCTTGAGTTTCTTCTTTTTCAGTCCAGTGATCAAGCTCTTCAATTTCTGTTTTAATTCTTTCAAGCAATATTTTTGCAAGCTTTTTAACCTTCTTTATTTCAGTTGGAGTTAGTGAATTTTTCAATAATAGGTCATATATTGCCAACTCTTCATCATTTTCAAAGCCTTCCCGAGCATACCTCTTTTCCTCATTATCTAAATCATTTACAAAATTCAAGAGATCAATAAATGTTTTTTCAATTAATGCTTTATTCTGTTCAGCATTATACTCCTCAATTATCTCCTGATAACGTTCATAATAGTTAATTCTTGTAGGATTAATTTCCATCATTTTAGACAGCCGTTCATCAACTAAATCCTTTAAATCTTTAATGAGAAGATTATTATTCTTTTGTTTGGCAAACTCTTGTCTGAGACGTTCAAAATCAATTTTACTGATGTCAAATCGCTTGTTTTGTGTAAGGGCAGCTTCACTCTTACTTACACTAACATAATCGCTTATGATATCATTTATAGTTACCATCAAATCTGTTGTATCAGACCATTTTCGTTTTTTTTGCATTAAATCATATACTGCACTAATAGCGTTTTTGTAAGCTCTTTGTGAATCAGATACTTCATTACGTCCTGTATATTTGAATAATTTAAAAAGCTCACGAGCCATAATTTCAAAACGCTTTTTTACCTCTTCTGAAGCACACATAGCATTAGCGCCTGAACGAACCAAATCTAACTTTTTAAAGCCTTCAGAATTCACAAGTGCTGTTAAATTGAAGCTTTTTTGTTTCATAAAATCAGTAATATCTTTTAATAAATCAAAAATACGAGCTAACAATTTATCTTTGTCAGGAGTTGGGTCGGATATTGTGCCTCCAGCTGTAGCTGTATAATCAGCCAATGCTTTTCTAAGAGCTTTAATAACTCCAGCGTAATCAATAATTAAACCATTACTTTTACCTTCATAGACACGGTTAGCGCGTGCAATGGTTTGCATAAGAGTGTGTGCTTTTAATGGTTTATCCAGATAAATATTTGAAAGACACTGTACGTCAAAGCCGGTAAGCCACATAGCACAAACAAATACTATACGTAAAGGATTGTCTGCATCCTTAAATTCTTTATCCAATTCACGCTTTTCCATCTTTTCTCTATGAAACTTAATATCCAAATCCCACTTTTTAAATTGCTCAATTTCATTCTGTTCTTGGCTAATCACAACAGCCATTTCTGTTGATTTCATCCAATTCAGTTTACGTTCCATCTCATTATATTCCTGCTGAGAGATATTAACCATAGACTTCTTAATCTCTTTAGTTTTCTCCTTCCAGTACTTCATTGTCAGATTATACATTCTTACAGCTGTAATCTTATTTACACATACGAACATAGCTTTTCCTGTTGTCCATAATTCAGAGTAGTGCTCAACAAAATCCGCTGCAATAGTCTCAAGCCTATCATTGCTGGTAAGAATATGAATATCTTTACGCAATTCAAGCTCGACTTTAGCCTTTTGATTGATATCTAAGTCTGCTGCTTCAATAGCTTCTAACAATTCGTCGTTTATTTCTGGATTAGTAATTTCAAGCATATCTGCTCTGTTTTCATAATATAGAGGAACAGTTGCTCCATCTTCAACTGCACGTTTAAAGTCATATACTGATACATATCCACCAAAAGTACGTTCTGTAATATTGTCATAGGTGAAAAGCGGAGTTCCAGTAAATCCAATTCTTGAAGCTGTAGGAAGTAAAGCACACATATTATCAGCAAAAAATCCATTTTGTGTCCTGTGCGCCTCATCAGACATGATGATAATGTCATGGTCTGGAATAATAGGTTCAACACCAGATTTATTAAACTTATGGATTAAAGTAAATATGTAACTTGGATTACCTTTTAGTTTAGTAATTAAGTCTTCACCACTAGAAGCAATAAATTGTTTTGCTTTAACACTCCCTAAACAACCACAAGCCTCAAAAGTATCACTTATCTGCTTATTCAATTCATCTCTATCAGTAAGGATAACAAATGTAGGAGAACCTGTAAATTTTCGCCGTATTTTTTGTGCTAGAAATACCATTGAATAGCTCTTTCCGCTTCCTTGTGTATGCCAGAATACACCCAACTTGCCATCTGTCAGATTTCGGTTCTTATAAGCTTCCACAGCTTCATTAACGCCTAAATATTGATGGTTTCTTGCAAGTATCTTTGCTGTTTTTCCACCTGAACGGTCATATAAAACAAAGTTTTCAAAAAGATCCATAAAATTTGATTTATCACATATACCACGAAGCATTGTTTCTAAATCCACTGCACCAACATCATTTTCTTTAAGACGTTTCCATTCATTAAAGAAATCATATTTGCTTCCTAATGTCCCTACCTTTGCTTCCAATCCATTTGAAAACATTATAAAAGTATTAAAATGAAAAAGCTGTGGGATTGTAGTCAAATAATCAGTATAATTACATGTATAAGCATCCTGAACATCCACATTCTGTTTTTTCAGTTCTATGAATAGTAAAGGAATTCCATTGACAAATCCAACAATATCAGTACGGCGTCGGTAAAGATCACCATGTATTTTCATTTCCTTTACAGCAAGAAAGTAGTTCTTTTTTGGTTCATTAAAATTGAAAATCTTAACTAATCTATCTTCAGTAGAGCCATTTGGCATTTTATACTGCACAGGAATACCATCACGAAGCATTTCATATTTTCTCTGATTAATCTGCATAATAGTGTCCGATGCTGCATATGATAGTATGGTTTTAACAGCAGTATCACACAACTCATCTGTCAGCCAGTCGTTAAGTTCAAACATTGCTTTCCTAATATACCTTGTAAGTACAATGTCTTTATAAGATTTGCGTCCAATTGTACCTGTTTCTTCTCCCAATGTTTCTTTATTATATGCATAAACTACATCCCAGCCTAATACATCTTTAAGAAGGTCGCCTGCACTCTTTTGGACAAGTATATTTTCTGAATATTCCCAACTCACTAAAACACCTCCTACTGGATTCTTATTATTAAAGACAACAGCACTGTGCCGACATCTATACTTTTATCTGCATGAACCGAAGTAACTAAGCAGCATTTTCAGCTACTTCATCTTTACTAAATAGGTAATTAATGTTTTTATATCTTCTTATATATTTTTATATTTTTTTCACCATGTGAAGAAGTTCTAATTCTATTTGTATGTGTTTCATATGCTATACCTCAATATCGCCGCTTATTAATTTCGGAATTAGTTTATCACGCGCTTGTTTTGCGTCAGTATTTAATTTTCTTAGTTTTATTATACTCTGAAAATACGGTTGCATTTTTACATTAAATAAATTGATAATATCATCAGAATAAAAAATGTTAAGTGATTCTATTTGTGCAGCACTTATATTAGGTTGGGCAGAGCCATTTGCTAAATTAATAGCCCAATTATACTTATTAGCTTCATTTATTGTACAAAAAACAAATGGCAATTTTTCTAATGGATTTTCGCCTAAAAAAAATTTACCGACTCGTTGGTTTACTAACATATCTACTGACATAGGAACTATTGCAATCTTACCTGTAGTAGCTCCTGTCATAGCAATTAATAAATCGCCTGGAAGAACATGAAATTCTTTAGCCTTTTGAGTATTACTAGGATCAACACAATCTAATTGTGACAAATCAATAGTATTATTCTGAATATCTTTTATTTTGATAACAGGAACACCTTTTTTTTGCCACCAAGAACTTTTAAATGCATATCCAGATTTTACTTTTACATAATCACCTAAATGTCTCTTCATCCATCCCTCTGGCAACCCATCAATAAAAGGGGTATTTTCATATCCAGGGAAGCGAAAGTTTACGAACCATTCCTTATAAAGCATCATAGCAGCTTCTTCTAATAGCTTTATTTGCTTCTGACTGTTTTCAATCAAGTCGTCATAGGTAGATAAAATGTCAGCAATACGCTTCTGGATTGAAAGTGTAGGAATCTCTATATCTAAACTTTTAAAAGTGTCATTATTAACACGTTGTCGACCAGTGGCACCAGTCATAGATGCTATCATACTTTTTCTTATATAGTCATTTTGCAAAAAGTAGTAAAGAAATTTGCTGTCAATGCTTTCATCTTTTGGTCTAAATACCAAAAACTCTGTTGAACCAAATCCACAAGGCAATTCATTTACATAAAACCCTTTTCCATTTTGGAGGCATGGCTCAATTCTTGCAATAACTGTATCACCCTTTTCAAACTTAACACCAGATGAATAAATTTTTGAATTAATTTGTTTTGGCGAACGTGCATTACAATCTACATTTGCCATTTCAATAAAGGGGTAAAGTTTCCCTTTAGTAAATGAAATTGTTGGATTAACCTTTATTTTATCTATAAACTTCATATTCCTAAGCCCTCAAAATTAGATGTAATAGCTTCCATCAAATCATTTGCTTCTGCATGTAATGTTAATAACTCGTTATGTATCTCAATCATTCTCTCTGCAAAATTTTCCTCATTGTCATCAATAATAGGAGCAACTCCAACATAAGCACCTGGTGTCAATACCCAATTCTTTTCTTCAATTTCTGAAATGGTAGCAGCCTTGCATAAACCTAATACATCTGAATATTTACCTTCACCAAATTTTTCAGTCAACCAACGTAATTCTTTTATAATCTGACGAATGTTTTTAATGCTACATTCAATTGCTAACTGTTCATCATTAATATTTCCTGTTACCTGATCAGTTAAAATAGAAAGCTGTTTTTTATACTGTTGCCATGTATTATATCCTTGACTTTCAGCAAAAGTTTTAGCAGAAGCTTTTTCAAGTGAATCACCATATGTTATTAACTCTTTTTGTTGAGCTAAAATTGAGGAAGCACATTCTTTTAATATAGGTCTTAGCTCAAAAATCTGTTCAAGAGATGAGGATTGTTCAGCCATGCTTATTATCTTTTGACATGTTTTTTCAAGCTGTTCACCAAATCTACCAAGAAGTTTAATAGTTTGTTTTAAGTAATTTCCCAACTCAAAAATTAAATTGATTATTGCAATTTTATATTCAGTTATTAACTCCTTATATTTTTTATTCTCACCACGGTAGAGCCATACAATAGCATTTATGTTTTTCATCTGCCATTCGCTCCACTCATTTAGAGTTTTGTCTATTACTGTAAAGTAATTTCGAATATCAATGAACAAGACTGTGTCTTTTAAGTTTTCAGGCTTTCCTTTATCAAAGAACCAAAGAGTACACGGCAAAGATTTTGTATAAAAGAAGTTGTTGCCTACAGACAGCATTACATCAACATGTCCAGTCTTTATTAAATTTTCTCTTATATCACGGTCCTTGTTGCCGCTATCAGTTGCGGATGCAGCCATGACAAAGCCTGCACGTCCATTTTCTTTTAAATAAGAATAAAAATAATTAATCCAAAGATAGTTGGCATTAGAAAACACCTTGTCTTTATTAATTCCAGGAAGTCCAAGTGACAATCTTCCTGCATTCTGAGCATTTTCAGCATTAACAAGGTCAACATTAAAGGGAGGATTAGCCATTACATAATCACACTGTCCAACAAGATTATGAGCATCATTATAAAATGTATTTGCGTCATCACCCGACCTAATATTGCCATTCAATCCATGAACTGCCATGTTCATAAGACATAGTTTAGCATTGTAGTCCACCTTTTCCTGTCCGTAAAATGTCATTGCTGTATTTGCATTAGTGCCATTAGCACTAACAAAATCACCAGTCTGCACAAACATACCACCACTACCACATGCAGGGTCAAGCAGTATACCTTTTTTTGGTTCAATGATATTAACAATCATCTGAACTAGTGATTTAGGCGTGAAAAACACTCCATCATCAGATGCTACGGCTGGTGCAAATTTACTTAAAAAATATTCATAAATACGACCAACAACATCACCACCGACTTCGTCCAGTGTTTTATTATTAAAGATACGGATAAGTTCTCTAAGTATCTCGTTTTTAAAAGCAGTATATGTTTTAGGAAGAACACCTACTAACTGTTGGCTTTGTTGCTCAATTAATTCCATTGCTTCGTTTACAGCTTTCCCAACATCTGCATCATCAGGTAGATTTAGAAGATAATCATATCTTGCTTTTTCAGGTAAAAACAATGCACTCTTCATTTTAAAGTCATTTGCTTCCACCGGCAAAACCCTTCCACCACGCACTGGTCTATCTTTTAATATATCCGCCTCTACAAGCTTAAATCTGCTATAAGCGTAACGTAAGAAAATTAATCCCAATACAGGCATACAATATTCTTGTGAAGTAAGTTTTGATCCTTGTCTTAAAAGATCAGCAGATGTCCATAATTCTGTTTCTAATTTACGTATATTAATCATCATTATAACTCCTAACTTATTATGTAAATTACAAATGTATATAAGTATTATATCATATTTCAATAAATATTGTATTATAATTTATCAATCATCAAAACTCTAACAAATACATGAAGTAAAATTTTATTTTATGAAATATAAAACAATATTATCTAATTGTGCCTTAATTTCTTCCCAGATGCCACTTAAATCCAAAGTCTTAACGCTAATTTGATTGCCTCCTATAACATAATCATTATCAGGCGTAATTTCTTCATCGGTCTTGGCATATA